>ENA-UPAD01000031-UPAD01000031.1-bioreactor-metagenome-genome-assembly--contig:-NODE-31-length-221286-cov-139.775425_pt1 | contig 221286 bp, 220 predicted proteins | sample MGYA00238179_ERZ772710 | MGnify/ENA primary metagenome ERZ772710 (study PRJEB29004, sample SAMN07631245) | bioreactor metagenome | isolation source: Switchgrass digestor | place: USA: Dartmouth...
CGGCACTCGCAACGCTCATTAAATTTATACGACAAACAAAAGTGCATTTCCGGGGCACGGGGATGCACTTTTAAGTCTATATAGATAAAGAAGCTAAAAACAAGAGCTTGTCGGGATGCATATTATAACAATCCCAAACAAGCCCCGCAGAAAATAAAAACGTATTCAAATATATTTAACTACAGTATGTTACCCGGTGCGACAGAAGCCAAAAATTGTGGTAAAGCGAAATCTATGCTCATGTACTCTATTTACATTTCAATACCGATACAATTAAATAACAGTATTAACAAAATATATTTGATTGTCACATTAATAGATGGTAATATATAAGGGAACTAAATACCATTTTCGTGCTTTAGATGAAAAATACAACCTTACATTAAATATCGCAACTCATAACAAAAAATCGCGATGCAATCAGATAGGATAACCGGGATTGAAGCGGGTATGTGTATGAATGATTTTGCTCAAAGAATTAAACCAATTATTAAAGTTGTCATTGGCACAATGAAGAAAGATAAAAAGCGTGCCATAATTATGTTCGTTAGTATAACACTGGCTATTATCCCTGTGGTTGTAATTACAGCATATACAAACGCATTAGATCAATTACAGTATAATATAAATTATGGTTATTTATCGAGAAATCCAAGATATACGCCAAAACAACTCGACATGTATGCAAGAGACGATGAGTATTATGCATTGGTAAGTATTGGGTTGGTCTTAGACACAATAATAGTATTATCCGCTATGGCATTAATTAAAAGTGTTATTTCATATTACAGCGGTGAAAAATCAAAAAATTTAGCTATATTATCTTCACTTGGCGCTTCGACTTTTCAAAAGATAGCTTTGCTTTCTTTTGACGCATTGATTACTTCTATAGCCGCCGTACCGATGGGAGTTTTAACAGGATTTTTAATAGCGTCTCCGCTTATTAGCTCGCTGAATGATATATCCATAAAATATTTTACAGGTTTATGGAAAATAGAGCCATTATATTTGTTTAAAGGGAATATAACGCTCTACATATTTTTATTTCTTCTTTTCGGCTTTGGTATTGTTAGTTATGCTTCGTATAAACCCGCTCTTGCACTGATAAAAAAATCGCAAATAGAGCTTGCCAGAACATATGATGCAATAAATATTTCTTTAAAGCCCTCAATATTTGATGTGGTTTTTAAACGATTGTTTGGTATCACAGGGCGCCTTGCGTGCTGCAATTACATAAATAATAAAAAAAGATACCGCCAGTTCTCTTTAGTTATCTCATCGCTTATTGTAATATGTATTCTTATGTCATTGTTTATGACGTATATATTTAGCGATAATGATCCTGATTTGTCACCTGAAGACATTGAATTTGAGACGTCTTTTATAAGAATAACCTCGTATACATTTGTATCCATCTTTATCACTTTTTTAATAAGTACTACATCTAATCTGTTTTTATGTTACCGTAAAAGAAAACCGGAATTTGCGATGTTAAAATCTATCGGGGTTACGGACTCCGAAATCAAAAAAATGATAATGATCGAATCAATATATCAGGGTATATATACTTTCATATACACAATGATAGGGGTCTTTATTGGTGATAAACTATTATATAAGTTTATTGTAGAAATTCTCATACACAAAATAGCATATATATTTCCGTTTTGGGAGATTATCGGTGCGTTTTTTGCGACTATGTTTATATCCTTAATCTTGTCGGTTATAATGATATCCATTTTAGCTAAAGGTAATATAGTTGAAAATATAAGGAAAGCTTATTAAAAAAATAATGGATATAATAAAAAAAGGGGCTTCTTTTAATGAAGCTCCTTTAACATTATCTCCCGCGCGGTGTCACATAAGCATAGTACAGTATAATATATGCTACGTTCCAGCTGGCGATTATTATGTCAAAAATAATGCAAAAACAGTGTCGTTATGATAATTGATGATACAACAAACGATGAGATAAGCCGTTTAACATTATCAGAAGGGCAAAGTGGTGAAATCTCTATAAAAAGCGGGCAACATATTGAATTAGTGATATATTCGGATGTTTCGTTAATTAGAAAGTAGCTGTTTATTAAAAACTAATTATATCTTAAAAGCAATTAATAACAACCCAGCAGGGAGCATACCGGTTTCAGCCAATATGCTCCCTGCTTTATTTATAATGTTTCCTCTAAAAAATGTGGGTATTTCAAAGTTTATTCAATTGAGTTGGCAATTCAGCGTCAAGACCGGATAGGGAAGAGTCCTATTCCTCATCCTGGAGCGCGTCATAGCCTTCTTCGCCGGTTCTGATTCTTATGACGTTTTCAACATCATAAACGAAGATTTTACCGTCGCCCACGTTGCCCGTGTAAAGCGCCTTTTTAATTGTGTCGATAGCAGTTTCTACGGGTATCTTGCAGACGACAATGTCAACCTGAACCTTAGGAAGCAGCCTTGTCTTTACTGGCAAGCCGCGGTAGTACTCCGTGTAACCCTTCTGGATACCGTAACCAAGCACATTTGTGACAGTCAGACCGGTGATTCCGATATTATCAAGGTCGTTTTGAAGTTTTGTGAATTTTTCCTGATTCGTAATGACGGTGATTTTTGTCATCTTTGCTCCTGGGCGTGACTTGTTGACAACAGGGATTGCTTCATCAGGAGATACCTTGCCTGCAGCAGGCTTTGGTGCTTCAGCAATAACTGCCGCTGCCGCGCCACCATTGCCGTTTGAATCCATGATAGGAGCAACGATAGCAAAGTCTGGATATGCAACGTTTCCGTGCTCACCGATATCAAGGCCCTGAATTTCCTCAGCAGCGCTGACACGGATACCCATTGTTACTTTAAGGAGATACCATACAAGAGAGGATGAGATGAATACAAATGCGCCGACAGCAACAGCACCGAGGACTTCTACTCCGAGCAGCGACGCACCGCCACCGAAGAAAAGACCATTGACTGTTGACAGGCTGGTGACGCCTTCCTCAGCGAAAAGTCCTACGCATATCGTTCCGAAAACACCGCAGACTAAGTGTACGGAGGTCGCGCCAACAGGGTCGTCAATTTTTGCTCTGTCGAATAAAATTACAGAGAAAACAACGATAACACCTGCGATAGCGCCTATGATAAGCGAACTTGCAACGCTTACAAAAGCGCAGCTTCCTGTGATGCCGACAAGACCCGCAAGACAACCGTTGATTGTCATGCCAAGGTCAGGCTTGCCGATGAAAAGCCATGATGTGATTGTCGATGTAAGTACGGCTGCAATAGCGGCTGTGTTTGTTGTCATTAAGATGTGAACAACGTCAGCCGGATTCTGGAAGCTCATTGTAGAGCCGGGGTTGAAGCCGAACCAACCGAGCCACAGAATAAAAAGACCAATAACGGCAAGTGACATGTTGTGACCGGGGATTGCCTTCGGTTTTCCGTTTTTATCATATTTCCCGAGACGCGGACCGAGTATCATCGCGCCGGATAAAGCTGCCCAACCGCCAACCGAGTGAACAACAGTATCACCGGCGAAATCAAGGAAACCTAAGCTGCTAAGCCAGCCGCCGCCCCATATCCAGTGACCGACAATCGGATAAATCACAAGAGTAAGAACAAACGAGAATACGATGAAGGATAAATACTTAATGCGTTCCGCGACAGCCCCCGATACAATGGTTGCCGCAGTACCGCAGAAAACAAGCTGGAAGAAGAACTTACCCCAGAAGGGAACACTCGATGTCAATGTATCTTTGTAAAAGTCAAGGTTTGAATTTTTCAAAATAAACAGATTCTGCGTGCCGACGAGCGGGTTATCACCGCCAAACATGAGTCCCCAGCCGAGCAGCATAAAGCCAAGGGAAGAAACTGCAAAAACTATGAAGTTTTTTGACAGTATGTTAACAGCGTTTTTTGATCTGGCCATACCCGTTTCAACCGCTGCAAAACCGAGGTTCATAAAGAACACCAGTATAGCTGCGAGTACGACCCAAGAAGTGTCAACAATCATTGTGATGTCCATAAAAACCCTCCTAAATTATAAATAAAAGGCGTGAGTTTTATTGGATGACCAATAAAACACACGCCTTTGTGTGCGAAATTAAGCAGTATTGAAGATTACACCTTGCCCATAACCATAAAATGGGCATAGGGCGGATAAGCAAAGCAGCATTTATGCAACTTCGCTTACAAAAACGGAAACGGAACTTTTTAGAATTACCGTATAAAGCACGTAAAGGCGCCATTGTCGACTGACAATAGCGCCTTTGCTATGTGCATATGCTAACATAAGTGATTTCATTTGTCAATAGGATTTTTAAATTTTCCGAAAAAATATTTTGCACTTGTATGAATAATATTTTACACAACAGTCGTGTTTTAATATAACAGATAATCAACTTTTCAAAGCAGAGCCTGAAATATATTATAGCTCCCTCATAAGCTCGAACGCTCTGAACAGATTCAGAGAGCCATAGCCCCAGCGGGTGTTCGGATATGTCTGGTTTTCATCCCGGTCGCAGCCCCGGATAAGGTATGCCCGTATCTGATATGAGGACATGGCGGGGTCATTTCCCTTGACAATGCCCCATTGCAGCATCAGAGCCGCGGCTCCGGTTGTTATAGCCGCCGCAACGCTCGTTCCGGACATTATACCTTTCCCACCGGGGAAATACCCTACTATGTCAACACCGGGAGCCACAAGGTCGGGAGCAAGCTCACCCGCCCGCGTAGGACCCCATGAAGAAAAGGCATAAAGGGAATCGGTACGGTAGTTGTAAGCGCCGCAGACAATTCCCCCGTGCAAGCCTGCCGGTACTGTAATTGTGTAATTAGGATTGGCGGCAAGAAACTCTACCGTGGGGCTGACGAATCCTGTCATGGGCAGCCAAGAGTGAAAATTCCCGTCGAGAATAATATCTCCGTGAATGGTTATAGTCCATATTCCTGCTGTGGCGTCGATAATTTTTACTGCGGTCAGCTGTCCGCCCAGCCCCTCAATAGGGAAGAAATATGTTACTCTTACTGCCGACCGTTCAAGAAGGAGCTGTGTTTCGTTTAATAGTCCCGACCTGGGTGGAACGCGGGGTATCAGCTCCCCGGTCGGTGAACGTATGGACACCGAAACTCTGTCCGAAACCCCCGTCCAAATTGAAATGAAAATATCCCCCGCATTTTCCCCGGCTTTTATGTCAATATCATAGGTTTCTCCTGCTGAAGTAATCCGTCCCATGGTATGGTGTCTTGCCTGGCTTTCGTTGCCGGCAGCAATACAAAGGCATACCCCGGCAAGGTTGGCTACGTCAGCAAGATATTCTTCAAATATTGAATAGGGGGTATGAGTGCCGAAATTAGAACCGAGACCAAGGCAGATCGCCACAGGCCTGCCTAAGGCCTGCGCGCGGTTTATTATGTAATCGATACCTAAAATAACGGCGTTGGATGCGAAAGCATTTTCCTGTTCCGGGGGAACCGAAAACAGATCAAGGTAATATGGCCTTGCTTTACGGAGTTTTACCACAATCAACTCGGCATCGGGAGCGGCGCCCACAAAACCGTTATCTTCCCGTCCCGCGGCAATCGACGCAAGAAATGTGCCATGCCCGGTAGGATCGTTAACCGGAACTATTTCAAAAGGATTATCGCTTGCAAGGGCAGCGTTTATCTGCTCTCTTGTGTATTCCACACCTATATAATAACCGGGAGGTGGATCACCCACCGCAGCCTGATCGAATATGCTTATAATTTTACTGGTGCCGTCTTCGTAGCGGAAAACATCAAGGGTATAATCAATCCCCGTATCGACAATACCGACGATAACCCCCTGCCCACGTAAATCAAGAAAAGGCTGCCGGTGAATTTGAGTTATACCTGAGGCCTCAAGCGCAGGAAGGTCAAGGGTACCTAATACAATTGAAATAGAGGATGTGGCACCAGCCCCCAAAACTTTGGCAAAATCGTCAAAAACATCCGGTGTGGTATAGCAGATAAGATACCTTCCATCTACGACAATTGCTACGGCAATTTCATAAGTTTGTATCAGATTTTCGGTAAAGGCATTCCTCCGCACAATAAAATCAAGCGCAGCGGGATCGTTTATAAGCCGTTTTAACAGTGCCTGATTCTCCTCGGAGTTTATAAATTCTTGAATATCCATCAAAACACCTCTATTAAGTTTGTATTAGTTCCCGTAAATCGTTCATTGTCGCTATAAGATTAAGCACCCCGTAACCCCAGGCTTCGTTGGGAAAGCTAACAGGGAAATTTCTTGATGCATTTCTGCAAAGAAAGGCTTTTACTCTTTGTCCGAAAAGAAATGGGTCATTGCGTTTAACATGCCCCCATTCCATCATCAAAGCTGCTGCGCCCGTAACAAAGGGGGCGGCAAGGCTTGTTCCGGTAAAGGAGTCGTAACCTCCGCCGGCAGCTGTGGTGACTATATTTACCGCGGGGGCAACAATGTCAGGTTTTTGCCCGTATGTCATATATGTAAACCCAAGACCTGAAAAAAAGGCAACGGAGTTTCGCAATGCATCATAACCTCCAACGCATATGACAGAATATGCCGTTGAGGGAATTGTTACGGTGGTTATGGGACTTGGTTCAAGAAAAGAAGTCCGTTCGGTTACCATATCCGTCATGGGAAGCCAGACGTCAAAATTTCCATCAACAACTTGCATACCCCTTAAAACCAGTTTCCATATGTCCTGACGAATTGCACCGGTAATGGCTTCAAGACCTATGTATATTTCCTGATTTATGTTGTAATGATTGGGCTGCCCGTAAAGGATTGTTATCCGGACACCGTCAAGCACAACACGAGTTATACGGTTTAGAGGGGAAATAATTCCTGATGAGCTGCCGGATGGGGAAATAATCTCCACCTGAAAATTATCGGCAAAATTCTTCCAGCAGGAAAGGAAGATGTTTCTTATGTTTTCACCAATGGCAAATTGTATTTCAAGCGTTTGCCCCTGACTAACGGTTCCCCTGTAGTGATGTCCTGCGCTTCGCTCGTTGCCGGCGGCAACGCATATTACGTTCTTCCACCTCTGGGCGGCGGAGTCAAGATATGTTTCAAAAAGAGATGAGCCGTTGTGGGCGCCTTCGTTTGTGCCGTAGCTTATATTTATTGCAATTGGCATTTCAAGACCTTCTGCTATGTCAAGGCAGAATTTAACCCCTCGCATAATGTCGGTGGATCTTGAAAAACCGGGCTGAGGGTAAGGCGTAAGTTTTACCGCAATTATTTGTGCCTCGGGCGCCGCTCCTGTATAAACACCTTGTGAGGACCTGCCGTTTCCCGCAGCAACCCCCGCCACCGCCGTTCCGTGTCCTACAGTATCCTGCTCTGGGACTATGGATAAAGGGTCATTGCTTAAAAGAGCAGTGTTTAAGTCTTCGGCTGTGTATAAATGCCCGCTTCTAAAACCTGTCGGCGGTGTTCCACTTGGTGCTGACTGATCCCATATATATAAAATGCGCGTGGTGCCGTCGGCGTGTCGAAAATCCGGATGGGTGTAATCAATGCCTGAGTCGATAATACCTACTAAAACCCCATTGCCTTTTAAATTAAACACCTCCGCGCTTTGAACCCGCCTGATTCCCGTAAGGTCGGTTCCCCGTTGGATTTGAAAGGTGACGGTTTTAGGCAATTCATAATACTCCACCTGCGGTATATCAAAAATGGTGGGCACTCGGTAAGCGGGGAGGGTTAAAATTGCATAGTTTTCGTTTAACTCCTCTGCAACAGCCTCCAGTCTTGAAGCAATCGCGGCAAGGTCACCGTGGTATTTAATTATTATTTCAATATTCCCCGTAGGTTCAACGATGCGAAATTCTCTTATAAGCTGTTCCTGTATGTCCATAAACTACCTCATGGGGATTTTGTAATATAAAAAAAGCTATACACATAATATTTTATAAGAAAGGAGTAGGTGAATATGAATGACAATCAAGAATTAATTGATAGAGGTTTTTTGAATGTAAACGTCACATCGGTGCGAAATATAGCACCGATAAGCGAAGCTACGGTAACCATTTCCCGGGGAGGACGGACAATTGAAGTATTAACCACCGATTCAGCGGGTCAGACGATTACGGTTGAACTTGGAACTCCGCCAATTGAATTTTCACAAGAACCCACATCCCTCAAACCATATGCGGAATACACAGTCTCAGTTGACGCACCGGGTTATGTACATACGGTTATTGACGGAGTCCAGCTTTTCCCGCAGCAAACGGCAATTCAGAATGTACGAATGAATCTGACACCCCCTCAGCCCACTCAGCCGTCCCCTGCGCAAATCACCATCAACATTCAGCCCAATACCCTTTGGGGCGATTTTCCGCCCAAGATTCCCGAAGACGAGGTTAAACCTCTGCCAGACGGCAACGGTCTTGTAGTTCTCCCCGAGCCGGTCATACCGGAGTTTATGATAGTGCATCTCGGGGCTCCCGATGACACCACGGCGCAAAATGTATGGGTGCCTTTTAAGGATTACATAGCGAACGTAGCATGCTGTGAAATTTACTCCACATGGCCGGAGGAAACGATAAAGGCGAATGTACTCGCCATAATTTCCTTTGCCCTAAACCGGGTTTATACCGAATGGTACAGAGGGAAAGGGTATAACTTTACTATTACCAACACAACAGCCTTCGACCAGTTTTTTGACTACGGGCGGAATATATACTACAACATTTCAAATATAGTGGATGAAATTTTCAACACATTTATAACCCGTCCCGGAGCACGTCAGCCTTTGCTGACTCAGTTTTGCGATGGTACAAGAGTAAGATGTCAGGGAAGGGGGATGGAGCAGTGGGGGTCGAAATATCTTGGCGATCAGGGGCTTGATGCGCTGTCCATACTCCGTAATTATTATGGTCAGAACGTATACCTGTCGCAGGCGGAAAAGGTTCAGGGTGTTCCGATTTCATATCCCGGTGAGCCTTTGACAATAGGTTCAACGGGTCCGAGCGTGCGGACAATTCAAGAGCAGCTCAACTCAATCTCCGACCATTACCCCATGATACCCAAACTAAGGGTTGACGGCATATTTGATACTCAAACAGAAAACGCCGTCCGTACATTTCAGCAGATATTCTATTTACCGGTTACAGGGGTTGTAGACCTTGCCACATGGTATAAAATTTCAGGAATTTATGTGGGTGTAAACCGGCTTTCGGAATTCAACTGATTATTTATTTCTTATTCTCTTTTCATCAAGGGTAATAATCTCCCGTATGTTTCGTTCGTTGCGAATATATATCCACTTATTTTTAGGCATATAGTCGTGATGACGGACGCAGATACAAAACATTTCGGGATCCTTTGTAATTTTGTCGTTAAATAAGGGTAGTTCTATGGGTAAGGTGTTTCCTGTGCAGCCTGTTGTCCCCTGGTATATGAGAATATGCTTACCGTCTCTGCCGTAGTAGACAGCAACATGGGCGTTCTCAATAGGTTTTTGCGGCGGTGTTGTCGTGAACACACTTACCATAAGCCTGCAGACGTCTTTTTTCTCTGCGGGATATAGTTGATAGAAGTCCGGCTTTGTGTTTGCCGCGAATTTTTGATCATCAGCTAAAGCGGAGCTTCTCCGCTTTTCTTTTGTGGCCTCAATTATGCCTTTTGCTATAAGGTCGGCAATAAGTTCTTTGTTCCCCGATATAAGGCCAAAGTCTTTCTTATTTGTAACAAATCCCAAATCAAGTATTGCTGCCGGCATTTTAGCTCTTTTTAAAGGAAAAGCGTCACTCCTTTGAGCTATTTCGCGGTTTTGCAGGTGGGTTTGGCTCGAAAGGTTATTTAAAACCTCTTTGGCAACGGCTTCGATTTCCTGCGTCGGATTGTAAACTACAGCACTGGCGCCGGTGGCGAATTTATCCCGCGAAGCGGTGAGATTGAGGGCAACAAAAAGATCCGCCCCCCAGTCATTCGCTTCATTAATATGTAAAACCGCCTGATGCCCGCCGGCGGATATTGCGTCGCGTTCGGGGGCGGAAAGCATAACATCGAAACCGTAGTTATTTAGAATATTCGAGACTATTGTCCCCGTTTCAAAAAGAATTTCCGCGGCTTCCTTATTTGCAGGGCTGTAACAGTTGTCAATATATATTTTCATATAGTTCTCCCATCTCATGTAATGCCCGTTTATACCTAATAATGAGTATATGAAAAAATAAAAGGCAATGTTTACGCAAGAAGAGAAAACTATTAATTATTTACAATTTACGCTTTGTTTTTGCACAAAAAAAATATAGGGACAAATATGATGATGTCCCAAAAAGTAATTAGCAAACGGCTATTTATCCGATTTTGTATTGATTGTGTAGAAGCAAGACTTTTAACATCATAATGCAAATAAATATATTCTATATTACATGTAGTCTAATGTAAAAAAGAAATATTTACATTGAAAAGTTATAAGCCAAATAATACATATACATTAGCATGCTTTGTTATCATTCAAGAAAATATTTTCTTTAGTGGTGTTTATATTTATGTTGATTAGATTTAGAAAAAAACTTATAATATATAGCAACAATATTAAGGAAAATTAATAACAAGGATGGCGATGATGGTGGTAATTACCACTGCGGAAACATACGATGGCGAAAGTGTCACCGCCGGAGTATAGTTGACCGATAGCGCCGGAAAAGAATTGACCCACAAAAAACCAACGGTCCTATCATAAAAGTGAAAGAAGCTTTTATTGGAGATGACCGTATGATAAGGAGTGGGCTGATTAATAAGATATACGAAAAATCACAAAATGGAAAGAGTGCATATGCAATAAGTAAAGAACTTGGTATATCAAAAAACACAGCAAAAAAGTACATAAAGCAGCCAAAAGCAGAACATGGACTTAAAGGCATGAAAAAGCCATCAAAACTTGATCCATTCAAACTAAAGATAAAAGAAAAGATGGAGAAATGTCATCTTTTTAGGACTTCCTAAAGATGGCAAGACACATCTTATTGCATCATTCGCACATCATAAACATAAGGGGTGAAAGCTATAGACTTAAAGACAGACAAAAAAGCGGGTTCAGGATTGTACCACCGGCTAATATTTCGGTAAAAGACAATCTGACAAATGCTTGACTGGTTATTAAAACGGCGTTTGTTCACCGGCGTTTGGTTAAAAAATATCCCGGTGTTGACATGATTAAAATAAAGAGTTTCACATTATTTTATGATGGAACTTTTAAAATGGATGTTTATAAGGGTATAGACAATGAAAACATATTATAGAGAAAATGTTGAAATCTCAATTTGGCAATGGCTTGAATTATTACAAGACAGTAGTGTATTTAAAGATGATGATATTGCTCTTATGAAAGCACTTTACAATTGTAAGGATTGCCGTGAAAAAGCTTCGGTACTTGCTCCAATTCTTGGTGTTTCAAACCATTCAGTTTAAATCTTCAAATTGGCAGGCTTGGAAAAAGAATAATAAACAAGCTACCGGATTTTAGATTACCAACGAGGGAAGATGGAACTATACGCTATTGGCATGTTCCGTTTTGGGGTGAAGATGCTGATGTTAAAGGACAATACTTTTGGCAGCTACGTCCGGAATTAAGAGAAGCTCTTGAAATATTGCTTAATATAAACAAATCTCAAGAAGAAATTGAGGAAAGTACTCAAATTGCCGAGGAAATACCTGAGGAAAAATTAAAAAATTTGATTGAAGGCGCTAAAAAACAAATTACTGTGAATGCATATGAACGTAATCAAAAAGCAAGGCAGTTGTGTATAAAAAAATACGGCTGTAAATGCTGCGTGTGTGGATTTGATTTTGAGGAGTTTTATGGCGATATAGGAACTGGGTATATTGAAGTGCATCATATTAGACCGTTAAATGAGATAAATAAAGAATATGTCGTTGACCCTTTTAATGATTTAAGACCAATATGTCCGAACTGCCATTCAATGTTACACAAAGCAAACATTACAATTGAAGATTTGAAAGATATAATAATAAAGAGACATAATAAAAACCTATGAGGCAAATTAGTATTAGTTTTTTAAGTAAATAAATACAGGTACAAATTTTCATAATAAGGTAGTTGTTTGACATGGAAACTGCTTTAATCACAGAAAAATCATCTAAACATGTTACAAAATGATTGATATTGTGGTTAAATGTTTAATAGGAGGTGGCTGAATGGGTAAAATATTAGGCTCATGGAGCGGTATGCGTAATTATCTTGAAAAAGATATGCTTGCCGAATGCCTGCGCAGACGTGTGCGTTATAACTGTACTGCCTATCCCGGAATGGACGGGTGTCATATTTTTGAAGTTTACATTGATGATAAACTTGTAAAGCAATTTTCATGGGAAACAGTCAATACATATTTCATCAAAAACGGATATAAGAAAAATCCTGATCCTTATGGTATTATGGAATATTGGGAGGAATTCTGGTCGCTCTTGGATGCTGTTCCCATGAAATCACGGACTGAATATACGGATAACGAGTTTTGCGACGCACTTAAAGAATACCGGAATCATAGCATCGAGAAAAGCTTGAATTCCGAAAACCCGATTGTCAGGATGTTTGCCATTTTAGACAGGCGGGTCGGCAAAAGAACACTTGCGAATATAAAAAATACGACAGAGAACCAGCCGGAGTGGCTTCGGCAGTTTTATCAGCTAAGATTTGATTCAGTATAAAATGACTTTTACACACATGCGATGACGAGGTTATGAAATGGAAAGATACAAGTCATGGAGCGGGCTAAAAAAACAGCTAAGCGAGGGCCTCTGTGATGAGCTTAAAAACCGGATAACATTCTTTCTCACAAGATACCATTCTGTTCACAACTCTTATGGCCGGGCGGCAATCCGTCTGGATGGTAAGGAGCTTGTGATTTTTTCTTGGATTGATATGTATTATCAGCAATATGACATGTCAGAACTTTATAAATCCGGTGTCAGGAAACCATACGATGAGCTGGAAAAACTATTGAAACCTAAATGGGATAGCAATTGCACATACAGCGATATGGATTTTTTAGACGCCGCGCTTCAATTTCGCAATATGTCAGTTAAAGATGCACTGGAGTCGGATAATTATATAATTAAGATTCTGGCGATACTGGACAAGCGTATCGGGAAAAGAACATTGGAGAAGATAAAAGAACGCAGCGAATATACGCAGTATCCTGCATGGGTGCAGCAGTTTTATCAACTGAGACTGGCAACTTCTAATTTGTAAATGAACCACGGATTTTATTTTGGCTGATGATAATTGATACAATAAATGAATCATCAAGCCGACATTTTATTAAAATGCGCCTGCAACCAATGATAAAACCGATGTATACAGGCAAAGAAAATACACGGCGAAAATGTATATGCTTTCCTTTTGTATTGTGGTATAATAAATGATGGATTCGCGGTTGCTTGAAAGAACTCATCGCATATTACAGCAGAAAATTGATATGTTTTTGCTGTGAAGGTACAATTAGCAGCGTAAAAACCCACGAAAACGCATGGAAAAGTTATATAATGGCCATGGCCATAAAATACAAGGGGGATAAAACATGGAACAAGAAAAAAAGAAGAGGTCTAAAAATCCCATTATCACATCAATGTACACCGCAGACCCGGCGCCAATGGTGGATGGAGATACGCTGTATCTCTATACTACACATGATGAGGACGAGTTGAAAAACAATTTCTATACCATGTATGACTGGCATTGTTTTTCAACGAAGGATATGGTCAACTGGACACATCATGGCAAGGTTTTTTCGCTTGACGACATAAGCTGGGCTGACGACAGAGCGTGGGCGCCGCAGGCTATAAAGCGCAACGGCAAATACTACTTGTATTGTCCTGTTCATAAGATAAACGACGGAATGGCTATTGCCGTTGGTGTATCAGACAGTCCGACAGGTCCTTTTAAGGATATTGGACATCCGCTTGTTGATGAAGGCGACTGGAACGATATTGACCCGACCGTGTTCATCGATGATGACGGGCAGGCATATCTGTATTTCGGCAATCCTGAGCTGAGATACGTGCTTCTTAACGAGGATATGATTTCTTATAACAAAGAAGTCGGAGTAGTGAAGATTCCAATGACACCTGAGTCGTTTGGCAAGGGTGGACACAGAACGGGCACTACATATACTGAGGGGCCGTGGCTATATAAGAGAAATGGCATTTACTACATGTTTTACGCTGCATTCCGTCCTAATATGAGACAGGAGCATCTTGCTTACTCAACTTCAAAGTCGCCGACCGGGCCCTGGGTTTATGGTGGAATACTGATGGACGAAAAGGGCGGAACCTTTACAAATCACCCCGGTATTGTTGATTTCAAGGGTCATACTTATCTCTTTTATCATACAGGAGAGCTTCCGGGTGGCGGTCCGTTCCATCGTTCGGTATGCGTTGCAGAGTTTAAATTCAACGAAGACGGCTCAATTGACCCCGTTGAGAAATGCGATGGCGTCGACGGAATATTTGATGAGGAATAATACATATAAATGCAATGTTCCCGGCATTTTACCGGGAACATTTTCATTTATGGCTTTTATTATGATTCTTCAAAAAGTCTAAATTAGATAAATAAAAGATGACAGATTATGAGTTTAAATTACAATAAAAAAGCAGTTTTAACGCTCTTGTCATATTCATTGTTTGTTTTTTTATCAATCGGTGGTATAATAAATTTAAATAGATACAATAAAAGGATGCGTAAAGAATAACGCCGCTATATGGATATAAAAGATATAATCTCAAAAACCGATCATACAATACTGTCACCGGCAGTCAGTAAAGCAGATGTTGAGAAGGCGTGTTATGACGCAATACGCTTCGGTGCTGCGTCTGTTTGCCTTCCGCCGAGCCGTGTAGCTGAAGCTGCCCGATATGCAGCCGGACGCATACCTATTTGCACTGTTGCCGGTTTCCCGCTCGGTTATTCCGAGCCGGGAGCAAAAGTTTATGAAGCACGTCACGCAGTCGACGCCGGCGCAGATGAAATAGATATGGTTATTAATATAGGACTTGTTAAAGACGGACGCTTTGGTGATGTGCTTGAGGAGATAAAGCGTGTAAAGGATGCATGCCGCGGGCGTGTCCTTAAAGTTATAATTGAATGCTGCCTTCTGACAAACGAAGAAAAACTTCGCATGTGTGAGATTGTATCTCTTTCAGGCGCTGGTTTTATTAAAACTTCAACCGGATTTTCGGGTGGCGGCGCAACACGCGAGGACGTTATACTTTTAGCCCGTAACTGTGCGCCGCATGTTAAAATAAAAGCAGCCGGCGGCATAAGAACATTTGAGGATGCGGCTGATTTTATAAAGCTTGGTGCATCAAGAATCGGCTCAAGCGCACTTTTGCGCCTTGCAGCAGAAAATAAAGACGATGGTTTTATAGAGGATAAAGACAAGCCCTCTTTATACTGACTTTCACTTTTAGGGGGATGACATGATTAAAATGAAAGACGACAATTTCATGCACTGCCCGACGCCCCATAACTCAGCCATGCCCGGGGACTTTGCAGATACTGTTCTCATGCCGGGCGACCCGCTCCGTTCAAGGTGGATAGCATCGGAGTTTCTCACGGATGCAAAACTTGTCAACGATGTACGTGGCGTTGCTGGTTATACGGGCAAATACAAAGGCGTCCCCATAAGCGTTATGGCAAGCGGTATGGGCATCCCGTCAATCATGATTTACAGCCACGAACTTTTCAACTTCTATGGCGTTTCAAATATAATAAGGGTCGGAACAGCGGGGAGCATAAACCCCGCCGTCAGCATACGCGACATTGTTCTTGCAATATCTGCATCGACTGACTCTGCCGTCATATCAAATCTGGGATTGCCGGGTACGTATGCGCCGACAGCATCGTATGAGCTTTTATCAGCAGCAAAGGAAGCAGTTTTTACTGCGTGCGGAGAAGCACCTATAAAAGTGCATATTGGTCCGGTTTTGTCATCCGATATGTATTACGGTGTAGGCGGCATAGAAGCTATGAAAAAGTGGGCTGATATGGGCGTGCTTGCCGTTGAAATGGAAGCGGCAGGGCTTTATATTACGGCGGCACGTGCAAAAAAACGCGCGCTTGCCATTTGTACGGTGTCAAACGATATTATGACCGGTGAGGAAACGCCGTCTGAGGAGCGCGAGAGGGGCTTTTCGAGGATGGTTGAGATTGCGCTGGAAACAGCACTCACAATGCACGATAAGGAAATATGAAGATCGATTATAATAAGCTTATAGTGGCGGCAAGTGATGCTGCCAGGCGCGCGTACAGCCCCTATTCGGGTGTTTCTGTCGGTGCCGCGCTTCTGGCCGCAAACGGTACCGTTTATACAGGGGTAAACATCGAAAACGCATCGTATCCTGCGGGGATATGCGCCGAGCGCGTCGCGTTTTCGGCGGCTGTTACTGCGGGTGAACGAGAATTTGTTGCTATTGCCGTTTACGGTACTGGCGCAGGAAAGGGAAGTGCGGCTCAGTTCCCGCCGTGCGGCATTTGCCTGCAGTTTATGAGAGAGTTTACCGTACCGGAGGAGTTTGAAGTTGTGCTCGGTGAGCCTGAGCACTACTCGGTTTATAAACTAAATGAGCTTTTACCTATAAGTTTCGGACCTGACAACATCAACATAATATAGCGGCGTTTTTCGCCTGTTTGCACATTATGAGGAACATAATAGAAATGCTCGACAGATATGTAAAACCTGATTTCATATTTAATTCATACAGAGACGTGACACCTGATTTTTTAAAATCAGCTCAGATTGATGCGCTTATATGCGATATTGACAATACGCTTGTAACATACGATGATGCGGAGCCGACAGAAGAGGTACTTTGCTGGTATGAAAAGCTCAAGCAAAACGGAATTCAGGTGGCGTTTGTCTCAAATAACAACAGGCAGCGTGTTTCGCTTTTCAACTCAAAGCTAAACGCGCCGGCTTTTCACAACAGCCGCAAGCCCTCGCGGTATGCGCTGCGTCGCGCTATTGCCGCAATGGGCATTTCACCCGAGAGGACTGCTGTGCTCGGCGATCAGCTCTTTACCGATGTTATGGCGGCAAAGCGTCTCGGAATACGGGCAATAGTCGTAACGCCGATTAAAGATAAGAAATCACTTTTATTCCGTATTAAACGCGCGTGTGAGCGCTCGCTTTTACGGAAATACAAAAATACAAGTGGCATTAACGGATAAAACACAGGAGGATAAAGAACATTTTATGCAGAAAAGGCTTGAAAAAGCGAAAAAAAAGCTCTCTGAGCTGGGGGCGGATGCGCTTTATGTCACATCAGAGATAAACGCGCGTTACCTGACGGGATTTGATTTTTCGGATGGCAGTGTGCTTATAACAAAAAATGAGTCATATGTACTGACAGACTTCCGTTATATCGAAGCCGCTAAAAAAAGCATTACCGGCGGGTATAATGTAATTGTACCTGACAGAGCAAAAGGCGATTATCTTGAGAATCTTTGTCGGGAAAACGATGTCAAAAGCTTAGCATTTGAGGACAATGTCCTTTCATATGCAGGATATCAGTCTCTCAAAAAGCGCCTGCCGGGCATTGAGCTTGTGTGCGCCGGCTCGCTAATTGAAGACCTGCGCCTTTATAAAGATGCAGAAGAGGTTGAAAACATCATCGCGGCACAGAGAATAGCAGAGCAGGCTTTTGCTGAGCTTTTGCCGGAAATCCGTGCCGGTCGCACGGAAACGGAGCTTGCGGCGGAGCTTGAATACAGAATGAAGCGTCTTGGCGCGGAAGATATCAGCTTCAAGACAATATGCGTATCGGGTACAGCGTCAGCTTTGCCTCATGGCGTGCCGCGCAACATACCGATAGAGCGCGGATTTTTAACGTTTGACTTCGGTGCTGTCGTCAACGGTTATCATTCAGATATGACGCGCACAGTCGTTGTCGGCCGTGCTGATGATGAGATGCGCCGGATTTACAATACTGTTCTCAAAGCGCAGCTTGCGGCGGAAGCAGTTATAGCGGAAGGTTACAAGAATGCTGATGCCGACAAGGTCGCCCGCGACATTATCGATGAAGCAGGTTATAAAGGCTGCTTCGGACACAGTCTCGGTCATGGCGTCGGCCTTATGATACATGAAGCGCCGGGGCTTCACGCACGCGCAGGTGACGCTGTATTAGAGGTAGGACAGATAGTAACAGTCGAGCCGGGTATTTATATAGAGGGTAAATACGGTTGCCGCATTGAGGATATGATGGAGATTATACCGGGAGGTGCAAGAAATTTAACCAATTGCCCGAAGGAGCTAATCGAAATACCGGTATAATTTATAAAATATGGACTAAAAACAGCTATTTTAGGCTGAAAATTGCTCCTACTATTGCAATATTTAAAAAGATGTATTAAAATAACAAAGGTCAATTATAATACATATATGCACCGAAAGGAGTTTTCGGCATCGCGGCGTGCCGCCGTGACGCAGATACAAATAATATGGTAACAGCAGGCGATTTTAGAAACGGATTAACATTTGAAGACGACGAAGGTTCTGTTTATCAGGTCATTGAATTCCAACACGTCAAACCTGGTAAGGGTGCTGCTTTTGTGCGCACAAAGCTTCGCAATGTTATGACAGGAAGCGTTGTTGAGCGTACGTTCAGCCCGACAGATAAGTTCCAGGAAGCACGCATTGAACGCAAGGAAATGCAGTATCTGTACAATGACGGTGATTTATACTATTTCATGGATATGGATACCTACGATCAGATACCGATAAGCAAATCTTTGCTGCCTGATGCATTCAAGTTCGTAAAGGAAAATGACATCTGCAAGCTCGTTTCCTACAAGGGCAACGTGTTTGCAGTCGAACCGCCGATGTTCGTTGTACTTGAGGTAACAAATACCGAACCTGGTTTTCGTGGCGACACAGCACAGAGCGCAAAGAAACCGGCAACGCTTGAAACAGGTGCACAGATCAACGTACCGCTTTTCATAAACACCGGTGACAAGCTAAGAATCGATACGAGAACAGGCGAATATATTGAGCGCGCATAACAAATAATATAGAATGACGCGAGAGTGAGATAGAGAAAGAGAAAGAGAAAGAGAGGATATCCGAGGTGACCGTTAAGGAAAAATGCGCTTATATCAAGGGACTCATGGCCGGTCTTGAGATTGATCCACAGAATCCTTATACAAAAGTGATTAGTGAGATAATTAATGTATTAGGAGATATTTCAAACAAGCTTGATGAGCTTGATAACGAAACAAACGAGCTTGGCGATTACGTTGAGGAGCTTGATGAAGCGCTTGGCGACGTCGAGGAAATCATCTATGATGACGAGTATTATGATGATGACGAATACGACGATGATGAATACGACGATGACGATGATGATATGTACTGCGACGATTGCTGTGATGAGTGCTGCGGTGAGGGTGACTTATACGAGGTAGAGTGTCCACACTGCAAAGAAACCATATACGTTGACGAAGACGAGGATATCTCAGCTCTTGTATGTCCGGCTTGCGGTAAAGCTATAGTTGGCACTGATGGCGTTGGTGAGAGTGATGATAACAAAAATGAAGATAACTCTGACGCCTACACGGATTATTAATTTATAGCTAAGGTTTAAACACGCGCTTTTAACTGTCAGTAAAAGAAAACAACGCCCGCAGAAGAATACTGCGGGCGTTTTTATAAGCCTTTTGCGTGCTTTTTAGCATATCTCATGCGGCTATGCTGCCACGCGACTCTGATACTTCTGATATTGTTCCTTCATCCGGCCATGTTGCGTTTATCCATGCGATATATGATTCATAACAGTGGCCACACGCTATTGCCATGTAATTTTCGTAGCAGTAATATACAAATTTAATACCGCTGTTGTGATAAAGCGAAAACTGAATAAGCTGTGCCGCGGAGAATTTAGTTAAGGCATTCTGAATATCTGTGAGGACGATTGATATGATGTCATACGGTGAATAGCCGATGACACCTTTGTCATAATAATCATCAGGTTTCGGACACCAGCGGGCAACAATCTGTTTGAATTCTTCCGTGCCGCCAAGGGAGGTATATTCGGTACCTTCCGTCAGCTCGTAAAAGTTGCGTTTCATCTTTGAATAAACAGCAGCATCGCGGGAGAGTTCTATTGAATCGCCAAAGCGGTGAAAACCCCACCTTTCAGGGGGAAGCACGGTGATTATATCATCTGGATTGATAATATTATATATATTATCGTAAACACCTGCTTTAGTCGTCGTATTAGGCGAGCCGAATGTGTAGACATATATATTATCTCGTGATGCGAAGATTTGTGATTCTGTTATCGTCGCACCAAGAAGGTTGGCGACAGCGCCGCCGCGGCTGTGTCCTGTGATCCATATGATGTTATTTTCAGCCTTTGTTGTGATACGCTTTGATATTTCAGCGAGAAGAGCGTCGGCTGTTCGCCTGAAACCTTCGTGGTCAGCGTCAGATGATACGCCGGTGTCAATGTTTGATAACCATTCACCGGCGCCTTCCGTACCGCGCAGTACTATGCAGTAAATAAAACGATATTTACCGGAGATATTTGCTAAACGACGGCCAATAGTATATGCAACCGTATCTTGTACATCTGCTGCCATGCCGCCGTCTTCATCATCTTTGATATCGTAGCCTCTGCTCACGACGATATTGTATCCCATATCAATGATAGCACGTCTGATGTAAGAACCGGGCGGGTCATTGCGGTATGATGCTGCGGCGAGCGCGATTGATGCACGTGCAATAGCTGGTGAAAATACAGATGAATCAAAAGCGAAAAACTCATCCGAATAAGAAAATGATGAGAGATAAGCATACCCGCCTGTTTTAAAATTACCGAACATTTTATATTTAACGGTAATTGTGTTTTCGGTGGTGACGATTGGCGCAGATGTCGAATAATCGGCAGCGGAATAATAATCTGACGCATACGCAATTGCTTCAACTGCCGTTTCGCTTATTTTATTTTGTGCCCCCGCTCCTGCGTCATTGAATACGACAGCAGAGAAGATAATAGCACAAATCATCGGTAACGCACGGGATTTTGTTCTGATTTTTTTCTGCTTTTTGTAATCGCGCTTCTTCCCGCATTTGAACACCGCTACACACCCCGCAGAGATAAACGTCGTATTTTTTACATACGCAATTTTACTTTTCCAAATTTCCCTGCGGTTTATGCGGTTGCTCGGCAGTGTTTACGATGTTATAATAAATTAAATTATTGTGAATGAAAGGATATACAGCGATAGCTGTTTTAGGGAAAATATGAGCACTGAAAATAAGCAATATCACATCGCCTGCGGGGCAGGGGACGTCGGTAAATACATAATTTTACCGGGGGATCCGGGAAGATGCGAAGCGATAGCTGAAAGATTTGAAAACGCGGAGCTTGTCGCGTCAAACAGGGAATTTACAACTTATACAGGGACACTGCTGGGCGAGCGTGTTTCGGTTACATCAACAGGAATCGGAGGTCCGAGTGCAGCTATTGCGATGGAAGAGCTCTCGCGGCTTGGCGCGCATACTTTCATCCGCGTTGGAACCTGCGGCGGCATAAACATGAAGGTGAAGTCAGGCGATCTGATAATACCGGTTTCGGCCATACGTCACGAGGGGACAAGCAGGGAATACGCACCGATTGAATATCCTGCAACCGCTGATTTTACTGTTGTCACGGCGCTTACACACGCGGCGGATGAACTGAAATATCCGTGGCATGCAGGTGTTGTACACTGCAAGGATTCGTTTTACGGGCAGCACGAGCCTGAAAGAATGCCGGTGGCATATGAATTGATGAGCAAGTGGGATGCCTGGCGACGTCTTGGCGTGCTTGCAAGCGAGATGGAATCGGCGGCACTTTTCACTGTTGCTGCTGCGCTCGGTGTGCGTGCAGGAACTGTTTTATTAGCTATATGGAATCAGGAGCGAAAAGCAGCAGGTTTTACGGATGAGGAGGACTGCCACGACACAAGCCGGGCAATTGATGTCGGTGTTAAGGCACTTGCTTATTTAATAGAAAGGGACAGAACACTCGGCGCCGATAACTCATGTGCAGAAAAACAATAAAAGAGCACAATAAAAACCGCTCATGTGAGCGGTTTTTATTGTGATGTATTTAAATAATTATTATTTTTCAGTTTTATCGCCAAAGAGAATGGGCGAGAGGACTTCGTGCATTGCCTGTGCTGCGTCTACAGCAATAAAGGATGGAGCAATGTCCTCGATTTCATAAACATAACCGTTTTTAATGGCGTCTATCGAATCCCATCCCTCACGAGATGTTATATCCTCAGCTGAACCGAGGGTGAATATAACAGCGGGGTTGGCCGCGATAATTTCATCGGCAGTTACAGAGATGAAGCCTTCGTAGCCACTGTCGACGCCGAATATGCTGTCACCACCGGCAGACGAGAGAAGCTCATAAATATATGAGTAGGGGGCTATCGTCATGTATTTACCTGTTTCGGAATCATAGCCCAGCTCGAAGTAAACTTTTAATTTCTTAATGTTTGATGTCGAAAGCTGCATGACATTGAGGTCATCTGTGATGGATTTCACTTTATCCTGTGTTGCAATACCCATCATGTTGCCAATGAATGTTATGTGCTTTTTCACATCTGCCATGCTGTTGCAGACGGGAAGCTCAATGGCGATTATGTCTGCGTTTTTAATAGCATCGGTGTCGATAGCAGCACCATTGTCATAAATAACAACATCGGGTTTGGCATTTATGATATCATTAGTACTATCTTTATCAACGTCGTATGAAGCTTTTACCTTTGAAGATAAGCCAAGCTCATCAAAAATATTCTTCGCGGCGGGAGAAACGGTTATGACTGATGTAATATTTTTGGGAAGAGTTATAGATTCACCATTAGGAGCCGTCAATGTCTGTTCATTTTGATCCTCGGCATCATCAGTATCAGATCCGAGTGGAATACCTCCGCTGTCTTTATCTTTACCGCATCCGGCAAGAGCACCAAGTGCGAGTATTAAAACAAGAGCAATTGCAATTATTCTTTTAAGCATAATTACTACCTCAAGATGCAGTTAGTATTGTTCTTATGTGTAATCATACCACAAATGTTGGGTATCAGTCAACGGTTAATGTGATTTTGTACAAATTTAATCATGTAATCTCACGGCGACCCTCAAGTGCGCGGTTAAGCGTCACCTCGTCGGCATACTCAAGATCGCCACCGACAGGAACTCCGTAGGCAAGGCGGCTTGTTTTTACACCAAGCGGGCGTAAAATGCGTGCGATATACATTGCTGTCGTCTCACCTTCAACCGTTGGGTTAGTTGCTATGATGACCTCCTGAACGCCGCCATTTTTTATACGGTTAATCAGCTCATTGACGGTCAAATCCTCCGGCCCTTTACCACGCACGGGAGATATTGCGCCGCCAAGAACATGATACAGCCCTGTATATTCGCGCACCCGCTCAAGAGCGGCGACGTCGCGCGCATCCTCAACGACGCATATAACCGAATGGTCGCGCGATTCGTCCCGGCATATGGAGCAAATATCACCGTCAGTTAAATTTCCGCATACAGAGCATTGGTGCACGTCTCTTTTTGCCGCAAGAATGGCGTCAGCGAAAGCATTGACTTCCTCATCGGTCATGTCAAGGATTGAAAAAGCCATTCTCAGTGCAGATTTTCGTCCGACGCCGGGCAGACGGCGGAATTTTTCTGCCAGTATTTCAATAGGTTCAATATATTCGGACATTATTTAAAAGCCCCGCTTAAAAGAGTCCCCCGGGAAGGCCAAGACCACCCGTCAGGCGATTCATTTCAGCCGTGTTCGTATCGTCAACAAGCTTTATAGCTTCGTTGACACCCGCTGTAATGATATCTTCAAGTGTTTCAACATCGTCGGGATCAACGATATCAGGGTCTATCGATACGGAAAGTATGCGGCGCTCGCCGTTTATCTTTATTTTTACCATTCCGCCGCCGGCAGAGACTTCATATTCGCGCGCATTGAGTTCCTCTTGAAGCGCCTGCATCTGCTCCTGCATTTTCTGCGCCTGGCGGATCATCTGATTTATGTTTTGCGGGCCACCGCCCATGCCCTGGGGCAATCTTGCTTTCATCGCGTAGTCACCTCGGTGTAATTATTGATTCAAAAGTATTTAAAACTCACCATCGTCAAGCTCATCAATCGGATGGTGGCTGTTTTTTTCACTTTTTTTACTGTCTTTTGTGTCGGCAGCGCCAACTGTAAATTTTATTTTTTCAGCGCTGACATCGCGGCCTTCAAATATGGAAAGCTGAGAGCGAATCTGCTCGGCGGAGCGTTTTGCAAATTCTGTCGCAAAAGAAGTGCCGCCTGATATGATAAAACCGCCGTCAGGGGCGTAATATCCGCGCAGGACAGGCGCAAACCCCTTGAATGCGGGGATTTTATTCGAAAGTGCAGCGCAAAGCTCACCCCAATAGGGAAGCGGACGCGGTGCGTCTGCGTGCATACCGGTGCGCGTGGTTTCTTTTACAGCATTACCGTGAGAGGGTGCTTGCGCGGTTGAGCCCGTTTTTTTTGGGCTTGATTTTTCTTTTGTATCTTGTTTTATTGATGATGTATCGGCAGTGCCTGAATTATTATCGGTATTATTTTTTATTGTTTCAGAACCCGCTGATGGCTCTTTGAATACCGGTTCTGCAGAAACTGTATGTTGATATGAAGATGATAACGATGGCGAAAAATGCGCAAGTTTTTCTTCGAGAGCTGCGACGCGCTCAGTCAGTGCGCTGATGTCGGGGCTGAGGGAGGGGTCGCACATGCGGACAAGAGCAAGCTCTGCCGTAAGGCGGGCTGACGCCGAAAAACGCGATATGCGTGCTGCAGCGTCGTCTAATATATTGCAGCGGTAAAGCAGCCCTGACAGAGTGAAAAGCTTTGCGGTTTCCGCTAAGATATCAAGCGAGTGAGATGATAGCTCAAGGTACGCGGCAGGATTTTTCGCTGTTTTATAAATGAGCATATCGCGGAAAAACGATGAAAGCTCATCCCAGAACACAGCTATGTCGCGTCCTGATGCTACGATGTTGCCGACCGTGCCGAATATGGCGTCATAGTCGGCGCCGGCAATAGCGCGGGCGACAGATGCTGCTTCATCATAGCTTGCAATGCCGAGCGCTTCATGTACAAGCTCAGAGTTGACTTCAAGGCGGCGGCTGGCGCACAGCTCAAAAAGACCAATAGCGTCGCGCATACCGCCCTCGGCAAGCTGGGCAATATCCTCAAGCCCTTCGCGTGTATATTTTATATTTTCGTTTTTAGCTATATATTCAAGCCTGTCGGCAATTACGGGAACCGTCAGGCGGCGGAAGTCAAAACGCTGGCACCGCGAAATTATTGTTTCCGGCAGTTTCTGGAGTTCGGTTGTAGCAAGTATAAAAATGACGTGGCGCGGCGGCTCTTCAAGGGTTTTTAAAAATGCATTGAAAGCCGATATTGACAACATGTGCGCTTCGTCAACGATGTAGACGCGGTATTTTAAGCGTGTGGGCGTATATACGACGCCCTCTATGATCTCCCGCATATCGTCAACGCGGTTGTTGCTTGCCGCGTCAAGCTCAAGTACGTCAACGGATGCGCCTGAATCAATTGAAAGGCACGCGGAACATTCACAACATGGGTTGCCGTCGATTGGGTGTTCGCAGTTAACGGCCTTTGCAAGAATTTTAGCGCACGATGTTTTTCCGACGCCGCGAGGCCCGCAGAAAAGGTAAGCGTGGGAAATCAGGTCATGTCCGGCCTCATATTTTAAAACGGAGGTTATGTGCTCCTGTCCGCACACGTCGTCAAACGTACGCGAGCGGTATTTGCGATAAAGAGCCAGATGCACAAAATACCCTCCCTTTCAGAAACATTTTGAGCCGCCTTATAAGACCATACACCTTAAAGTCGAGCATGCCACTATGCGCGGAAAGCGCGTCTATCGCTCAGGACAGGCAAACCCGCGGCACACCGGTCGAACTGCTTAATGCTGCTTGGTTCCCCACCTGACATGGTTCACAGCCTCCGATTGCGCGGGACCCATCCGTCAACACGATACGACGTGCCGCAGGCCGCACAATGACAGCCCTCGTAAAAGGAATCCACCCCTGCTATAGCGGATCTCAGGTACAGGGCACCGCTAGTTCCCCGGCTGGTATGGCCTTATAAGACGGCCCACGGCTATTATAACATAGGTTATAAGTCAATGCAAGACGAAAAAAATAAGGAAATTATATACATATCGCCGAAATATTAAATTTCTTCTTGAAAATATATATAACACGTGATAAGCTATGATAAAATTATAACTATAATAGATGATAATCCGGGCGGAGTAATGATAAAATGTACAGGATTACGAAAAAATATGCATTAAATAACACGACAGAGTTCATGAGCGTCGAAGCACCTCTCATAGCGGAGAAGGCCAAGCCCGGTCAGTTTATTATATTGCGCATTGATGAGGTCGGTGAACGCATCCCGCTTACTATTTCATCGACGAATACGGAAACCGGTGAGGTTTCGGTTGTTTTTCAGCGCGTCGGAGCGACGACAGAGCGCTTAGCGGCGTTATCAGAGGGCGATTATCTTCTCAATTTTGTCGGCCCGCTCGGGAAGCCGACACCGCTTGAGGGATATAAAAATGTCGCTGTCATTGGCGGCGGACTCGGTTGCGCGATAGCGTTGCCGCAAGCCGTATACCTACATAAGAAAGGCGTGCGCGTAGAGCTTATTGCCGGTTTCCGCACAAAAGAGCTTGTCATACTTGAAGATGAAATGAAATCTTCCTGTGAAGACCTTATACTTATGACAGACGACGGATCATACGGTGAGAAAGGTCTTGTAACAGCAGCGCTTGAGCGCAGGATAAACGAAGGCGCAGGATATGACCTTGTCTTGGCCGTGGGTCCGGCGATAATGATGAAATATGTTTCGCTGACAACGAAAAAATACGGTATTAAGACGATTGTCAGCTTGAACCCGATCATGATAGACGGAACGGGCATGTGCGGCAGTTGCCGCGTGACTGTCGGCGGCAAGGTTAAATTTGCCTGCGTAGACGGTCCTGATTTTGATGGCCACGAGGTTGATTTTGACGAGCTTATACGGCGCAACTCTGCTTATCGCGCCGAGGAAGCGGTAAAGCTTCGTGAATGGAACTGCAATTTACTTAAAATGAAGCCGGGGGAGGATAACTGAAGATGGCGAATATGAGTCCCAATAAAACGCCAATGGCGGAAGCCTCGGCAGAGGAAAGACGTCATACATTTAATGAGGTTGCCCTCGGATATACCGAAGCCGAAGCTATGATTGAGGCAACACGGTGCCTTAACTGCCGCAATAAGCCGTGTGTCTCCGGTTGCCCTGTTAATGTTAATATACCGAAATTCATTGCAGAAATAGCCGCCGGTAACCACAGAGCGGCTTACGATATAATCAGGGAGACGAATTCGCTCCCCGGTATATGCGGGCGCGTTTGTCCGCAGGAGAACCAGTGCGAGGGTAAGTGCGTCCGCGGCATCAAGGGCGAGCCTGTTGCAATCGGGCGCCTTGAACGCTTTGCAGCCGACTGGTATACAAGCGAAAACGGCGGCGCGTCTTGTCCTGCGAAAAAGCCGTCGCCTGATGCGCCGCGTATTGCTGTTGTAGGCAGCGGCCCTGCCGGGCTTACTTGCGCGGGCGATTTGCTTTCATACGGATATAACGTCGATATTTTCGAGGCTTTTCACACGCCGGGCGGCGTGCTTGTCTACGGAATTCCTGAGTTCCGTCTTCCGAAAAGCGTTGTCATGCGTGAAATTGAAGCTTTATGCCTTGGTGGTGCGCGTATATTTACCGACATGGTAATCGGACGCATAAAAACTGTTGACGAGCTTCTTGCCGAAGGGTATGCGGCTGTTTTCATTGGCACAGGAGCAGGGTTACCGTCGTTTCTTGGAATTCCGGGCGAAAACTCAAATGGCGTTTACAGTGCAAACGAATTTTTAACGCGCATAAACCTGATGCGTGCATACAGACCTGATATGGATACGCCATTCCGCCCTGCCAAGCGTACTGTTGTCGTCGGTGGCGGCAATGTTGCAATGGACGCTGCGCGCTGCGCTGTAAGGCTTGGCTCTGAAGATGTTTATATAGTATACAGACGAAGTGAAAAAGAGCTACCGGCGCGTGCCGAAGAGGTGAAACACGCAAAAGAGGAAGGCGTTGAGTTCAAATTCTTAACGAACCCCGTCGAGATAAAGGCTGATGAAAACGGCAATGTGACAAGTGTTGTCTGCCGCAGAATGGAGCTTGGCGAGCCTGATGCTTCCGGACGCCGCAGCCCCATTGAGATTCCGGGGTCTGAATTTGAGATTGAAGCGGATGCCGTTGTCATAGCGATTGGAACGACGCCAAACCCGCTTATTAAGGAAACGACGCCAGGGCTTGCGTCTGACAATCGCGGCCGCATAATCACATCCGACGGTGTTACAACGACGCACAGTGCCGTTTTCGCAGGCGGTGACGCCGTCACAGGTGCCGCTACCGTTATTCTTGCGATGGGAGCAGGGAAAGAAGCCGCCGCAAAAATACGCGATATGATTGAAAGCAAGCGTACGGCTGATTGACGATATTTGATATAAACATAAGTTAAAACAGTTGCGAAAGACCTGATAATAATATTAAAACGCGCAGCACTGAGTATATCTTTGCCGCGCGTTTTATATAATTGGTTATGCCCCGTGCGGTAAAGAAGTATAGAAAAACTTTAACCATTCGATAAAATAGGGCATAAACTGTAAAATAAGACTAAAGATAGCTGTTATAATAACGAAACTTTTGTTAAAAAAATGTGTTGACAATATAGCCAAGTTGTGATTTAATATTGCCAAACCGTAGAGCAAGAGTAGTAATCCCAAGCTACGGAGGTTATAGAGAGCTGCCGGCGGTGGAATGGTGGTACCGATGTCTGGGATGAATGGACTTGTGAGGGCAAACCGAAAGAGTTGCAGCTTTGTCTGGCTGTTCTTTAGTAGGGGAGACGGTCGTGGCTGACCGTTATCAAAAAGCCGGCGTATCACGTTGTACGCTAAGAGTGGGCACGTATATATGTGCCAAGCCGGGTGGCACCACAGGAGTATAGTAATTGCTCTTGTCCCTGCATTTGCAGAGACAAGAGCTTTTTTTATTACCTTCAGCAAAAATTTAAAATAAATACGCATAATGCGAAAGGAGAAAGTGAAATGAGCGAAAAAAACATCCCGTACAAAATATACCTTAATGAAGACGAGCTGCCGAAAGCCTGGTACAACATCCGCTCGGACATGAAAGTTAAGCCGGCGCCGCTTATCAATCCCGGAACAAGACAGCCGATGACGGCACAGGAGCTGTCGCAGGTATTCTGCGATGAGCTTGTTGAACAAGAGCTTGATAACACGACGCCTTTTATCCCGATTCCGGATGAAATTTATAAGTATTATAAGATGTACCGTCCCTCGCCGCTTGTAAGAGCATATTTCCTTGAAGATGCGCTTGGAACTCCGGCGAAAATATACTATAAGTTCGAGGGCAACAACACAAGCGGCAGCCATAAGCTCAATTCCGCAATAGCACAGGCTTATTACGCCAAAAAGCAAGGCCTGCGCGGCATTACGACAGAAACCGGAGCGGGGCAGTGGGGTACCGCACTCTCAATGGCATGTGCATACTTTAAGCTTGACTGCAAAGTCTTCATGGTTAAAGTGTCATACGAGCAAAAGCCATTCCGCCGCGAGGTCATGCGTACTTATGGCGCATCGGTGACACCATCCCCCTCGATGGAAACTGAAATCGGGCGCAAGATATTAGCAGAGTATCCTAATACAACCGGAAGCCTTGGATGTGCAATCTCAGAAGCTGTTGAAGTTGCTGTTAAATCAGAGGGATACCGCTATGTATTAGGCAGCGTTCTCAATCAGGTATTGCTCCATCAGTCAGTTGTTGGGCTTGAGACTAAAGTTGCGCTTGATAAGTATGGTATTAAACCGGATATTATCATCGGTTGCGCCGGCGGCGGCTCAAACCTCGGCGGACTTATCGCTCCCTTCATGGGCGAAAAGCTCCGTGGCGAAGCAGACTACCGCATTATAGCAGTAGAACCGGCTTCCTGCCCGAGCTTCACGCGCGGTAAATATGTCTACGATTTCTGCGATACAGGAAAGGTGACACCACTTGCTAAGATGTACACACTCGGCAGCAACTTTATCCCCGCACCTAACCATGCAGGCGGTCTCCGTTATCATGGAATGAGCCCGATACTCTCCCAGCTTTATCATGATGGTTATATGGAAGCTGTTGCTGTTGAGCAGACATCCGTATTTAAAGCTGCTGAGATGTTTGCAAGAAGCGAAGGAATACTTCCGGCGCCGGAAAGCAGCCATGCTATAAAGGTCGCAATCGACGAAGCTCTGAAATGCAAGGAAACAGGCGAAGAAAAGACAATAGTCTTCGGACTTACAGGAACAGGGTACTTTGATTTAGTAGCATATGAAAAGTACCACAATGGAGAAATGACGGATTACATCCCGACAGATGAGGAACTTGCAAAATTCTTCGCACAAATTCCGAAGCAATAATAACCTGAGAAATAATAAAAAGAATAGTAAAAGAAAAAGCTGCGGCATTTTAAAGTGTCGCAGCTTTCTTTGATTTTGTTTGTGATATGTGCCTCCGTACTTGTCAGCAAAGTGCGCCGAGAGTTTCTATTGCGTCAGCAGCACATATACATATGCAGTGCTCTTTTATGTATGCATACGCTGATGGTTGCCGACGTATACCGCCGTACTCTCCGCACACAGCCTCGGCGCGACTCATGTCTTCATCTGCGCCAAACAACAGAAGGAAATAACTACCTCGCTTATCTTCATCACAGAAGACTGCGCTGTCGCCCCCGCACCGCAGATGTCCGCAAGCGGACAAAAGCAGGGAGAGGGAACTAAATTCATAAATAGCGACGGTACTGCCGCGCCGTGTCGTGGCTTTATATTTCTGTGTTGAATTCATACCGTCATCCTCTCCGAACAGCGCGAGCCTTGTCACGAATAGCTCGCATCCACCGCAGCGTGACGGGTAAACCTGAATAAAAACCCGGTCACGAACTGCGTCGAATCCAATCTTGCGGTTAGCCTCGTCGAGTATTGAGCGGAGGGCGCGACGTGTACGTATGTCCTCGTAATCGATTGAGTCACAATCGATGTCATACGCTTTCATGTCTTCCCACGTAAGCATAACCTTAAGTTTGTTTTCGCTGATGCGAATCATGTCCATAGCCGCATGTCTCCGTTTTTTAATACGTTTCTTATATTATCATTATAATGCACAAGGTCGGCAAATGGTACGTAAAATTAATGGCAGTGGCGGCAATGGATGACGCATGTTACATTAATACTATGTTATGCTGGGGGAGGGGTACCTGGGCGTAGCAATCGGCTTTTGTAGTCTTATTATCAGGTTATCGAAGTAAGGGCAGCTCCCTTAACTTTGGTACCTTTAAACCTGCTCCAACAAAGCTTTAATGGAAGAAGGCATAAAACTAATTTATTTCCGCACCGCAATGATGACATTTTGTAGTCCATACGGCAAGCGGCTTTTCACATGCTTTGCATGTGTATTTCTTTTGGCTTTCTTGAAGCCACTCTTCAACTTTTCCTTCCTTTATTTTCAAAAGGTTTTCTCTTAAATTCACCCCTGTCTCAAGATAGTCGTCGGCTAAATTCTTAAATTTATCGCAAGTATCATTTATGTATTCCTGACATTCATACAGTAATTTATTCCCTTTTCTCTTGTACATAACACAATCTTACATCCATTCCCCCAACATTCCGAAGTCAGAGCACCGCATCCGTTGCATCTGACTTGCTCTGTTCCGCAATTATAACTATTTGCAATTCTGGCTCTCCACTCCTGATTATCTCTTTCCGCCCTGTAAATAACACAGGCTCCGCAATATAGTCCACATCTTCCTACTAAATTCATAATGCTCATTTCTTTTCCTCCTAAACAGAAAAGAATCAAATATGCTGTAACTATAAATAATATAAAAAGCATATTTTTAACAGGGATATCCCGGTGATTGCTTATAATTATCTACATTCGAAATATATGCAATCTATTTTTTACAAAAAATCACCCGGAGTTTTTATAGGACAAAAGGACAACCGTCTCAACGGACAGTTTTATATTATATAAAACACTTTCGAGAAATAGCTTATGTTTTAACCGCTGAGTTGAGGTTTAGGACTGTGTCAACCGTTTGATCAGCATTGGCGATGAGCTCATCGTCATATGTTGCTGCAATTATTGTGCATTTCCCTCGGAAGCCAAGTATTATTTCAGTGACAGCCTGCCTTGCTTTTTTATCGATTTCTTTCGTCGGCTCATCAAGCAGCAGTATGCAGCCGGGCGTGGCGGCAGCAAAAGCGCGTGCAAGCGATACGCGCAGCGCCATTCCACCTGAAAGTTCATCCGGATATTTGTCAAGCGAATCCGAAAGGCCAAGTCTTGTGAGCCACTCATCGGCAATTTTCACGGCGTCGGCGCTGCTTTTGTCAATGAGGGGGGCGGTGACATTATCACGAACTGTCAGCCACGGAAGAAGGCGCGGCGTCTGAAAGGCGAATGATACGGGCCTTCTGCCGGTTTCGATTATACCTTTGTAGGGCAAAAGTCCTGCTATCGCGCGTAAAAGAGTCGTTTTCCCGCTGCCGGAGGGGCCTGTCAATGCACTTAAAGTGCCGGCAGGGAATACAAAAGACGCGCCGTTGTATATGACTTTACCGTTAAAGCCAATATAAAGATCATTTATTGCAATATCGGAGGGAGTCAGCGCATTGTTTTCAGATAAGTGATTCTTTTTTTTGCTCATTTTTCTTTCACCCCCCGATTAGTATTGTTGCCTTTTAGCAAACGTGCTAATAAACGCTCAAAAATAAGGCTCAGAATGACGACAACGGCCGTCCACGCGAAAAGATCAGGCGTTTCAAGGTATACTTTTGCTTCATACATATTGCGTCCGATTGATAAACGCGGAATAGCTATAATTTCGGCGGCAACACCGGCTTTCCATGACAGCCCTATTGATGTTATAAGCGACGAGCGGAAATCAGACGAGACAGCGGGGATATAAAGCTTTGTTATCCGGCGCCAGAGCGGAAAACGAAATACCTGCGTCATTTCGATAAGCTCTTGCGGAACAGATTCAAGCCCTGTGGCGATACCGGCCCACATAATCGGGAAAACCATTAAAAAGGACGTAAAAACAGGGATTGTGCTTTTATCAAACCAGAAAAAAGCAAGCAGTATGAATGATGTGACAGGTGTCGCACGGATGATAGTGAGTAAAGGGGAAGTGAGCGTGTTTGCTACGCTGAAGCGGTGTGTCAATACGGCAAGCGGTATTGCAAGGATAACGCCGGCTGCAAGTCCCGCCGTTATGCGGAAAAGCGTAACTGCAACGGCAAGCCAGAAGTCAGATGTTGCCACAAGCTCATAAAGACGCGATATAACATCAAGCGGAGACGGAAATATAAGTGAATTACCAGCTAAAGCAGCCGCAATAATCCATACACCAACCCAAAATATCAGCGAGAAAAGGGCGGCAGCGATACGTGCCGTCGCCCTGTTTGTTTTTATCTTGTTTAAAAATGACGTGCTGTTTTTCATTTTGCCTTTATGTTGAGGTAAAAGTCATCGCCGGGCATTTTACCGCCGATTGATTCCGGTTTTGCGTCAAAAAGAACGCGGTAAAAATCCTCGGTTGCGCCTTTCATATCACCGTCTATGTAAGTAATGTTGCAGCGAGGCAGTGCGTTTTTAGCAATACCCTCGCTCGGGACAATACCGAGAGATGCAATAAGAGCAGGAGCTTCCTCGGATGAAAGAACCCAATCAACTGACGCGGAATAGTCGGACATAAATTCCTCAAGCGCCTTTTTATTTGCTTCGTAGTATTCGCTTCTGACGACCATTACGCCCTGTATAAGCTTTGTGTCGGAAACTTTATCCCACTCTGCTGTCATATCAAGAGCAACACGGAGGTTTCCTGTCGTTGATTTTGTTAACGCTGCCGTTACGTTCGGTTCGGGAAGGAGAGCAATATCAACATTACCGGCAGCGAGATTTGTTGCAAGCTCAGAGCCGTCCGTATACCACTCAAGTGTCACGTCACTGTCCGGATTTATTCCGTTCTTTGTGAGAATGTAGCGGAGTATGTATTCGGGAGTTGAGCCCTGACCTGTTGCGGCAATTGTTTTGCCATTAAGGTCGGCAACACTGTTTATTGAATTGCCGTTTTCAAGAATATAAAGTACGCCAAGAGTGTTTATGGCAAACAATTTAACGCCGCCGTTAGTTTTATTATAAAGAACTGACGCAAGGTTGATTGGAACTGCAGCGATGTCAACACTTCCGGAAATTATCGCAGAGCTGACCTCGTCAGGAGACGCAACAAGCGTCACTTCATATTTGCCTTCGTCAATTAGCTTTGCCATGCCCATACCGGTCGGGCCTTTAAGCGCCATAACAGCAGGCAGCTCACCTTTATCTCCTGAGCAGGCGAAAAGCGTAAGCGATAAAATTAGTACAGCAATTATTGCGGATAAAGCTTTTACTGTTTTCATTGATGAATACCTCTTTATTTTATCTAATTTATTATAAATTAATCGCTTATTTTTAATAAACGGCCGGTTACTTTGCGCTGCGAAGAAGAGCGGATGCATCTTTTACGCGAATCGTGCGGCCGAAACGCTCAATAGCGCCATCAGCCACAAGAGCATCAAGTGCCCTGTAAAGTGACGCACGGCCTATGTCAAGCGCCGCAGCAAGTGACGCGAGCGTGACCTTGATTTCAGCGCCGTCACCGCCGCCAGCCACTTCACTTATATAAAAAGCAAGGCGGCTTTTTGCGGAACCTGCCGTGAAAACATCAATTTTACGATTGAGATATTTCACGCGCCCTGATAAAAACTCAATGTAACGCACGGCAGCGTCGGGATTTTTTCGCACTATGTCCTCAACAAGCCCGCGCGAAAACAACACTACCTTTGACGACTGACGGGCAGTCAGGTGTGTAAGCGGGGAAGTATCGCCGCCGCTGAAAATGGACGCGGCGCCGAAAATACCCCCCTCAGGTATAATGCGTAAAATAGCGTGTGACGCATCTTCCCGGATTTCGTTTGAAAGCGGGGTTACGATGAGCGAACCTTTTATAACGACGCCGAGTTTAGCCGCGTCTGTTTCCGGAATGTGCTCACCCGGAGCATATTTTTTTATTTCACAGCCGTCACACAACAGCGCAGTTTTTGCATCATCGGCTCCGTTAAAAAGAAATATATCGCCGACTTTTGCCGCCACAGTGGCAAGTTCACTGTCGGATTTAAACTTCATGTGGGCATCACCCCAGCGAAAAGTGTATCATTTGAGACAGTATGATTATATCACGCGGGTATAGTGTTGTCAATATTATCCTTGAGAACTTTTTTATAAATTAAATTCGTCAACTGCTCGGGTTTTATGTTATTATGTATATAAAAAAATGCGGATTCTTGCAATGTGGGGTTAACCTATGAATGATAAAGACAGATGGGATGAACTATACTCGGCGTGCGCGTCATGTAATAAATGTGAGCTTTCAAAGACGAGGACAAATTGCGTTTTCGGAACCGGAAATAAAAACGCAGTATTGATGTTTGTAGGCGAGGCGCCGGGTGAGCAGGAAGATTTGGAGGGGATTCCGTTTGTCGGGCGGGCGGGGAAGCTCCTTGACTCGTATCTGACAGCAGTCGGAATTAATCGCAGTGACGTTTACATAGCCAATATTTTAAAGTGCCGGCCACCGCACAACCGTGACCCGCTTCCGAGTGAGCAGGATATGTGCATTGATTACCTCAGAGAGCAGGTCCGGCTTGTGCGTCCGCATTTCATAGTTTGCCTTGGGCGCATTTCTGCCATGAGGCTTATAAAACCGGATTTTCGCATAACACAGGAGCATGGGGTATGGTTTACAAAAGGGCAGTTTGAGATGAGCGCCTTTTATCATCCATCCGCTCTTCTGCGCGACCCGAGGAAAAAGGAAGATATGCTAAACGACATGAAGGAACTGAAACGTAAGCTTGATGAATATATGAGCACAGCGGCAGGGATAAAGGAATGATATGGTGATTTGCCCCCCTCACCCTCGTATAAGCAAAAAACGCCTTTCGGCGTTTTTGTCTGTAAGTCGAACTATAGAGATATTTATTATTAATAAGGTGCTACATGAGTAAAAAGGAAGAGAAAACAAATGTCATGCGTCAGCTCGACCAGCTTGGTATTGAGTACGAATGCTTCACATACGATAATACACAGACAAACGCTGCTGAAATCGCCATGTCGCTCGGGCGCTCGCCGGGTGAAGTTTTTAAAACGCTTGTCACCGTCGGGCGCTCGGGAGAGCATTATGTGTTTATGATACCGAGCACATCAGAGCTTGATCTAAAAAAAGCTGCGCGGGCAGCCGGCGAGAAATCTATCTCAATGATACCGCAGAAAGAACTTTTGCCGCTGACAGGTTATGTTCACGGTGGATGCTCGCCTATCGGCATGAAAAAGCGTTTCCGCACGTTCATCGACACATCGGCTCTTAGTTATGAGCGCATTTTTTGCTCCGGCGGCCGCGTCGGCCATCAGGTAAGGCTGCGGACAGCGGATTTATTGAAAGTCGCGCAAATCACACCGGCTGAGCTTGTCTGACGCGAAACATTCGGTACTTATATTTTTGTCATATCGGTTGCAACAAAAAAACGCCATGCGGCGTTTTTTTGTTATAATCGGCAATATTTTTGTATTGTTTGATATTTACTGCATCAAACAAAAAATATGTGTATTTATATAAAAATAAGAAACATCCTTGTGTTTGAATGGTGGTTTTGCATAGTGTTATAATACAAATGATGTAGTAATTATGTTCAAATTATTAAATTATAATTTCTATCTGTGCTTTTTACCATATTTTGCCCTGTACTCACGGGGAGACACACCAAAAAAGCTGCTGAATGTGTTTGTGAAATAATTGGTGTTTGTAAAGCCTGTATCAAAGCATATTTCTTTTATCGGCAGGGATGTCGATTTAATAAGGTTGGCGGCGGCTATAAGCCTTGTCTGCCTTACATATGACGCAAACCCCATTTTCATTGTGCTTGAAAAGACGTGGCTGAAATACGCTTCGGATAAGCCAACATGATCGGCGGCCTTTTTTAAAGTTATCTCATCGCGGTAATTGTTTTTAACAAAAATAATAGCGTTCCGTATTACAGGGTTGTCAATGCCGCTGTCTCTGTTCCTCTTGTTGACATCGCGCAGTACATTAATGCAAAGGTTTTCTATTTCGTTCCGCAGAATTTTTTCATACATGAAATCCTTTTCCCGGAATGTCGTGAGCATATAATCAAACCGTTCGCGTGTCAGGTCAAAGTTTGTACCCTGAAGGTAAAGAGCGATCGGTGTTGTCTGCGAATAAAGGCAGGAAGATATATCATCGGAGATGATGTGCGGGTAAAACTGAATATTATAAAACACAAGCGGTGAATCGGTGGAAGAAAGCGAGTATGTGTGAAAATCCGCCGGAGTAACCATAAAGAGAGCGCCCGGCTTTATATCATGCTGAACATTGTTTATTTCGTATATTCCGCTCCCTGATATGATAAACTCGATTTCATAAAAAATGTGGCAGTGAATATTATTATTAAATGAACTATCAGGGCCTGCATTTGTATAGTCGACGTAAATATTTGAATCGTCTGTATGAGTAGTGTTTCTTATAACTCCAATGGTGCCCGCTTCAATTAACATATAATCACCCCGCTTTTCAATTAAATTTTATCTTACGTTGAGCAAATTTGCAACAAATTCATTATAAAAAACAAAAATTTGTAGCAAAGGGGAGAATGCTATGTTGAAAAGAATCATTTGTGTGGTTATTGCTTTGGCACTGTTTACCTCACTGTTTGCTTGCAGTGACAGCACTAAAGGTGGCGGCTCAGACACTAAGGAGTCAACGACGACAGATCCTAATGCAGGCAAGTCGAATCTTGATATTGCTCTTGAGCAGCAGGGGAATGTCAACCTTGAAGGTATGACATTCAGGATTCTCACCCCTAACCCGGGCAGTCACTTTTACTATTTTTCCGGCGCAACTGAAAATGAAGTCTTCTATGAAGAGCTTGGAAGTGAACCGCTTTCAAACTCAATTTATATGCGCAACCTTGAGGTCTCTGAAAAACTCGGAATAACAATTGAGCCTGTATGGGCTGGTAACACCGGCGATATTACCGCAATGGTACAGCAGGCTGTAAACGCAGGAGATACAGATGCTTTCAACGTTGTTCTGAACAGGCTTGATGCCTTAGTTTCAAATGCGACAAATGGCTTGCTTCTCAATTACTACAACATCGATACAATGAATCTTGAGAATAAGTGGTGGGATAAGCATATCATTGATGCCTTTACTATGTACGGCAACAAACTCTATACTTTGTCCGGCGACATTAACTATTACGACGATTATGCCGTAGAGATAGTAATATTCAACCATAATATTTGTAAAGACGCAGGCTTTGACTTCCCGTATAAGGACGTCAAAGAGGGAACATGGACCGTCGACAAGATGTTTACCATGGCCGCTCTGGGGTGCAGTGACCTAAATGGCGACGGCTTATTCCAGGAGAATGTTGACATTGTTGGTATTGGCGAAAACGCGGACTGCATCATTCACTTCATTTACTCATATGGGCTTAAAATGAGTGAAACAGATGAGAACGGCGTGCCGGAGGTCGTTTGGGCAAACGATCAGAACACAAGCGTCATTGATGAGCTTTACAATTACTTCTCTGATTCAACACTTGTGAACATAAGCTATAGTAATGCAACTGCCTTCAATAACAGCAAAGAATTCTTCTACCTCGACATGCTCGGAACACTCGCTAACTTCCGCAATATGGAGGATAACTTTGGTATTTTACCAATGCCGAAGGGCGATCCTTCGATGGATTCATATAAGGCATATGTGAGCAACGGGTGGACAACAGTTTACGGCATACCGAGTATGTTCAACAATGAACAGGCGAATAAAATCGGTACTGTGCTTGAGTGCTTGTCTGCAGCATCCGCAGACCATGTGACGCCGGCTCTTTATGATCAGCTCCTTCAGTCAAAATACATACGCGACGAAGAATCACAGGAAATGCTTGATTACATTCTCGATTCTAAGGTATATGACTGGGCCGGAGATTTAGAGTGGGCATCGAGCCTTCGCGGCGTATATCAAAACATTTTATCTAAAGGTAGCGATTCGTTTGCTTCTTCAATGGAAAGCATAAGGAGGGCAACAACTAAGAGCCTTGAAAAACTCGCCGAATCAATTGCTGAACTTGAGTATTAATATTTACGCATATTAAAACATGCAAAATGTGATTATACGGTAAAAACATAAATTAATCTGATAAGAAAAAACCGATAAGTGCTATATTGCTGTGTGTTATGATTCGTTATATGCATACATACGCGGCATAGCATAATAGGGAAGGAGATGTGATACATCATGAAAGCGTCGTACGTTATTACAGGGGCAGAGGTTCCATTCTTTAACAACGTTGACTTTTGCGTCGGAACCGGACGCATCGGGCTTGCTCTGCGCCATGAATATTATAAACAGCTGAAGCTTGTGCAGGAAAAAATCGGCTTCAAGTACATACGCGGTCACGGCCTTTTGTGCGATGACATGGCTATTTATCAGGAAAGGCGCGACAGAGAAGGCAATGTCACAATCGAGTACAATTACACGTACCTTGACCTCGTGATGGATATGTACCTTGAGCTTGGAATCAGGCCGTTTTTAGAGCTTGGTTTCATGCCGTCAAGGCTTGCATCAGGAGAGCAGACAATATTCTACTGGCGCGGCAATGTCACCCCGCCAAAGGATTATGACCGCTGGGCGGATCTCATCCGTGCGATGTTATCACATCTAATAGAGCGTTACGGCGAAGATGAAGTCACATCATGGCCGATTGAAGTTTGGAATGAACCGAACCTTCCGGGCTTCTGGAAAGGTGCCGACATGGAGGAATATTTCAAGCTTTACAACGTGACGGCACGCGCTATTAAGGAAGTAAGCCCGCGCTTCCGCGTTGGTGGTCCTGCAATTTGCGGTGTTGACGACCTTCGCTGGACCCGTTGTTTCCTTGAATTCTGTGATAAAAATGACGTTCCGCTTGATTTCTTCACGCGTCACCACTACACGATTCATCGTCCGACCATGTCCGGGCACTATCATTATTTCGAGCTTCAGGAACCGGAGGAAGGTTTCGCAGGCCTGCACAGCACGCGCGAAATAATTGACAGCTTCGAACGGTACCGTGGCATGGAAATACATATAACAGAGTTCAACACATCCTACACGCCACAATCACCGCTCCATGACACAAACCGCAATGCGGCGTATATAGCATATCTCCTCTCGCGACTCGGAGACGACAATTATTCGTATTCCTACTGGACGTTTGGCGATGTTTTTGAGGAAAACGGCGTACCGTTTGCACCGTTCCACGGCGGCTTCGGTCTTGTTGCGAACAACTGCATACCGAAACCGACTTTCTGGACGTTTGCATTTTTCAAAAAGCTCACCGGACGCTGTGTACACCGTTCAGCCGACAGCGTTGTGACGCTTGGCGATGATGGTATATACCGCGGTGTCGCATGGAACATCTCAAAACCGGATGCACGAGAAAAACTTGAGCTTTCGTTTACGTTCCCGGGGGCTGACGGCGACTATTTCGTCATGAAAAAGACGGTTGACGAGGAATGTTGCAATCCGCTGCGCGTGTGGCATGACATGGGCGAGCCGATAAGCCTTTCTATGGCACAGTGTGAGCTTTTGCGTGAAGCTGCAAATCCGCTCGTAACATCAGAGCGCATAACAGCAAGCGAAGGCAAGCTTTCACTGTCGCTTACAATAAACGAAAATGGCGTCGTTTACTTTGAGGTGTCGCCGGCACCGATGAAGGGCGATGTCGGTTTTGACTACGAGCGCGTTATGTCAATTTAAACGCATACGCTTGTTTGATAATTTGATTATATAATGTGTAAAGGGGATAAATAATGTCGGAGATAGTTTCGCTTGCAGAGAAATATAAGGATTATTTTAAAATTGGTGCTGCTGTCAACCCGCGTTCGATAGCAAAGTATGGGGATCTGATAAAAAAGCACTTCAATAGCCTGACGTGCGAAAATGAGATGAAATTCATTTCCGTACAGCCGGAGCGCGGCGTGTTCACGTTTGATGCCGCAGACACGGTGGCTAATTTTGCGCGTGAAAACGGAATTCCTATGCGTGGGCATACGTTTGTCTGGCACGGGCAGACACCGCGGTGGATATTCGAGGATAAAGAATCAGCATATGAAGAGCTTGCTAAACACATGGAGACGGTCGGCGGACGATATGCTGATATAGTTTACGCATGGGACGTCGTAAACGAAGCGGCGAACGACGCTGACGGCGGCAATATATACCGCGAACGTTCACCGTGGTATGGGCTTTTCGGCGAATCTTACTTAAAAGAAGCCTTTAAGATGGCAAAGCGTATTCTTCCGGCAGGAACAAAGCTTGTTTACAACGATTACAACGAGAGCAACCCCGGCAAGCGTGACCGCATCATTGAAATGATAAGAAGAATTAACGATGAGGGCATACTCGTCGACACCGTCGGTATGCAGTCGCACTGGCGTCCGGGCTCACCGTCGCTTGATATGATATGTGAAGCTATTGAAAAATACGCGGCTGAGGGTTTGCGTATACATATTACAGAGCTTGACGTATCGATGCATGAGTGGAATGAAGCCCCCGGCACCGTCTGGGATACACCTGAGCGCGCTGAAGAGCATGCTAAATATTATGGCGATATATTTGCTATCTTCCGCAAGTATAAAGACCATATCGACTCGGTGACACTCTGGGGCGTTACGGATGGTACATCATGGCTCAACGGATTCCCTGTACGCGGGCGTCCTGACAAAGCACTTCTTTTCACCGATGATGGCATGCCGAAGGAAGCTTTCTATCGAGTAATTGATTTCTGATATTATAACCACCGTATAAGCAGGCCGGGCGTACGGAGTGCGCTCGGCCTTTGGTGTGGCTTATTTTATGTAAAAAACTATGCTAATGCACGTAATCTCCACCATGTGGATTAATAGAATGCTGGTGAGAGATAATAAAAAGTAAATCTATAATTAACTTATAAAGTTACGATAAAGATAATGTGTTAAAAGTCGACAAAAGAAGGGAATGATATTAAAACAATGCTTAAAGGAATACCGAAAATCATAAGTCCTGAGCTTCTCAAGGTGCTCGCTGAGATGGGGCATGGCGACACAATCGTGTTAGCTGACGGGAATTTCCCGGCAGAATCAGTTGGCAAGAATTCGATTGTGATACGCGCCGACGGACATGGCGTACCGGAACTTTTAAGAGCCATTCTTACGCTGTTTCCGCTTGACACATATGTGCAAAAACCGGTTACATTGATGGAAGTAATGGCCGGCGACAATGTCAAAACACCGATTTGGGACGAATATGAGCGCATTATAGCATCTTTTGATAAAAGAGGCGGCGATCTTATAACCCATATCGACCGCTTTAAGTTCTACGAAGAAGCGAAAGACGCTTATGCTATCGTCGCAACAGGTGAGAGTGCGCTTTATGCAAACATAATGCTCAAAAAAGGCGTTGTAACTGAGTAAAATACTGTTATAGTAAAAATCACCCCGTGATGCATATGCATCACGGGGTGAAAATATTTATTCCGGAAACTATTATTAAATGCAAAGACAGCCGGCGTCAAAAAGTATATCGTCCGACAGTGACTCGGCACGTATGCCAAGTGAGCGGCAAAAAGCATCAATGGCGTCACCGTCAGGGTGACGATGATAATCGCCGAGGAAATAAAGCACACCATTAGAGTAAAAAGACGCGCCACCTATAAAGCCAGAATCATAACCGGGGAGGGAGATGTTCCCCGGTGTTATTTTAAGTGACGGAATCTTCAATCTTTCCGTAAGAGCGATAACTGAAAGGTCGGATGATATTATGGCGTCGCCGGAAGGCGCATTTATAACGGCACAAGAGCACTTAGCATAACCTTGCGCCATGCTTTCAAGTGATGTACCTGCTTCTGATGCCGCACTTTTAATTACATCTGACACGGCATCGGCACGGCAAATGAGTGAATTGCCTAAAACAAAGCAGTTAAAGCAAACGTCGGCGGGGTATTTGTCCGACGGGGTGTCATATGTCTCAATTAATTTAAAGTTAGGGCGGCGAGATAAAATTTCATGTATAGCCCGGGCAAAGTTTTCATCCGCCATATGCGCGGCGCGGACAAAAAGTGAGCCGAAGCCTGCGAAAAGCAGCATGTCGGGGTGTGCGGCAACAGGTGCTGCCATCCCCGGTGCCGGCGGCATTATAATAACGTCAAAACCGGTGCTGCGAGCAGATGATATAATTCTGTTAGGTGTTGTGGCGGACAGCAGAAGCAGCGGTGTGCTTGACATAGCATTACCTGAAATTTAAATTTAAAAGGTACATATTAATTAAAAAAGCTGTAACAACGCAAAAAAGGCGGACAATAGTCCGCCCTTCAGTGGCGTTATTATTTAAACAGCGCGTGTTACCTTGCCGGAGCGAAGGCAGCGTGCGCAAACGGCGACGGTCTTATGGGATCCGTTAATGACGGCGCGAACCTTCCTGATGTTCGGCTTCCAGGTTCTCGAGGTTTTACGCTCGGAGTGTGAAACATTGTGACCGAACGTTACACCCTTGCCGCAAATACAGCATTTTGCCAAAGGAATACACCTCCAATATATATAACGTATTTATTAACCGTTATAAAGATAAAACAGCAAGCGGAAGGCCGCAAGCGTGAATATTATATCACGGTAGTTTAACTATTGCAATAGGTTATGCAATAAAAAGAGCATTAAAATTGAAAATAATTCTTATAATTTGAGAGATGTGCTAAGATTCTTGTGCTATTATTATTGCTCATGTGCTATAGTTTTGTTAATATTATCGTATTAAAGTATCGTTGTCTATTATTTTGTTTAGTTCTGGTTTTTCGGAGGTCTATTATGTTGAAAAGAGCGTCGGGGGTTTTAATGCATGTGTCGTCGCTGCCGGGAAAGTATGGTTGCGGTGACTTTGGGGATGGCGCGCGCGCATGGGTGGATTTTCTTTCGTCTGCCGGATTTTCTTATTGGCAAACGCTCTCGTTTTGCGTGCCGGACGAGTATAACTCGCCTTACTGCTCTTATTCAACTTTTTCCGGAAACCCTAATTTCATAGACCTTGAGCGTCTTTATGCTCGAGGGCTTCTGACGCAAGATGAGCTTGACGCATCAAAGCAAAAGACACCCTATCTATGCGAGTTTGACAGGCTCAGAACACAACGGATGGACATACTGCGCCTTGCAGCGTCCCGTGTTGATGCGGAAGAACGCCGCAAAATCAATGACTTTGTCGAGGTAAGACCCTACATCGAACGTTTCTGCAGATTCATGGCACTGAAAAAATCAAACGATGGCGTGCCGTGGCAGCTTTGGAGCAACACTTGTCCGGATTCAGAGGAAGAATTTGCTTGGAGATTTGCTCAGTATGAATTTTTCGAAGAGTGGCGTGAGCTTAAAGCATACGCAAATGAGCGCGGTGTACGTGTGATAGGCGATGTGCCGATTTATGTTTCGCTTGACAGCGCTGATGTCTGGGGCGACAGGGGGCAGTTTCTTCTTGATTCTGACGGATATCCGCGGCTTTTGGCCGGTGTTCCGCCTGATTACTTCTCAGCAGACGGGCAGCTATGGGGCAATCCTATCTATGACTGGAATGTGGCGGCCGCCGATGGATATAGATTCTGGCGTGACAGGCTCACTTTCATGCTTGAAATATTTGATGGGGTGCGTCTTGACCATTTCCGCGCGTTTGAGTCGTATTATGTAGTCCCGAGGGAAGCAAAGAGCGCACGGGAGGGGAAGTGGCTGCCCGGGCCGGGTAAGCCTTTTATCGATATGGTACGTGACATAGCCGGAGAAAAACTCATTATTGCAGAGGATCTTGGCGATATAACGCCAAAGGTTGAAAAGCTGCTTGAGTATTCGGGTTTTCCCGGCATGCGTGTATTGCAGTTTGGATTTTTGACGGGTGATGATTCGCCGCACCGCCCGCATAACTACCCTGTAAACTGCGTTGCTTACACAGGTACGCATGACAACAACACACTTCTCGGCTACATCTGGGAGATGCCGCCCGAGCGTCGGCGCGACCTATTCGATTACTGCGGCTGCCCGGATTATGACTGGAACCTTGCGTGCAGGCGCGCATTGCTTTCTGTAATGGCATCGTCGGCGGCGCTTGCTATTTTCCCTGTGCAGGATCTTTTGTGTTATGGCGCCGACACACGCATGAACACGCCGGGGGTTGCAGAGAAAAACTGGGCATTCAGACTGACAGATGAGCAGCTTTCGCTGCTTGACCCCGCATATTGGCGTCGTATGAACATTTTATACGGAAGACAGCAGTCTTAAAACTGCTGTCTTTATTACAGGCTGATGTTTTTATAATAACAACAGAACTATATTAAACAAAAAATGTGCATTTTAAGTCACAATACGACAAATTAACGAAATTATCATAATAATTTTATATTATATGTTATAATTATTCTTATAGTTTGACGTGTATTAAAAATATAAGTGAAAGATAAAAAATTATGCGTTCTCTAAGCATGACAAAACCCCGCACTGCAGCAATAAAACCTGATGCTAAAAGCAGTGCGAAGAGTATAAAACCTGCAATTTACGAAGCGATTAATATTATCGCTGTTTTATTATTTTCATGTGCTCTCTCGGTATTATCTCTATATTTCAGTGCCCTTACATATGGTGCTAACAAAAGCAATCTGTTTTCATCGTACTTCAAAAACCCCAATATAGTATTTTTGAACTGGCTGCCCGTATTTGCTATATCACTTATAGTGTATTTTACTGTAAGGCGCGCGTGGATAACATTTCTCGTAAGCGGTGTGCTTACACTTTTACCGACATGGGTCAATTATTATAAGATGCTTTTCCGCGCCGACCCGTTTATGGCGATCGATGTATCGTTAATTACAGAGGCGGCGGAGATGGAAAAGTCCTACAAAGTCGTCCTGACATGGCAGATAGTCGTCACAATTATTGCTGTGATTGCTATCGCGGTAGCAGTATTTTTCCTACCGAGACCTGTGAGGTTCCCCATATGGCTGCGGGTGACAATACCTGTTATATTAGCTGTACTCTTTGTTTGTTTTGTCCCGAAGCTATATTATCAAAACGGTTTCTATAATAAAACTGAAAATATAACAGAGCATAACGCTTCATTTTTACACAAGTGGTCGGATACAGACCAGTACATGTCACGCGGATTTATTTATTCGTTTATACGAAGCATTAAAAATGCCCGTGATACGGCGCCGGAAGGATATAATAAGGATGAAGCGGCAGCGGAGCTTGCTAAGTATACATACGATGACATACCGGATGATGAAAAGGTCAATATAATTGCGATAATGCTTGAAGCTTATAATGACCTTAGCGCTATCGGCAATATTGAATTTACAAACGACCCGTACAAGTATTTTCACCAGATACAGTCAGAAGGGTACAGCGGAACTCTTGTGACAAACACATTTGGCGCGGGGACAATCAACGCGGAGCGTACGTTTTTAACGGGATATTCTGATGCGTACACAATCCGCAGCAAAACTCCGTCATATGTTTATTATTTTAAGGAGCAGGGCTATACGGTTGAAGGGTGCCATCCGAGTTATGAGTGGTTTTACAACCGCCGTAATGTGAACGAATACCTCGGTTTTGACTATTATTACTTCTTTGAGGACCGGTATACAACGGCAAACGGCAATATTATGTCGGACAAGCCTTTCCTTGCCGATATAATTGAGCTGTTTGAAGAAAATAAAGAAACAGGTAAGCCATACTTTAATTTTTCGGTCACTTACCAGAACCACGGGCCGTATAACGATAAGAAGCTTTATTACACAACGGAGTACGCAGCGAATACAGGCTTCTCCGAATCCTCATACATAATGCTCAATAATTATCTCGGTGGCATAGCAAAGACAGACGCTGCGCTTCGTGAATTTTTCGAGTACTTCCGTGCGTCGGATGATCCTACAATTATCATATTATTCGGTGATCACAACCCGTGGATGGGCAATGATTATGCCGTTTATAAGGAAGCCGGAATAAATCTCAATCTTGATACAGACGAAGGCTTTTATAATTATTACTCGACGCCGTATGTAATATGGGCAAACGACGCGGCTAAAAGCGCCCTTGGTTCTGAGATAAAAGGCGATGGGGGCAGCATAAGCCCGATGTTTTTAATGAATCGCCTTTTTGACTTATGCGGATGGGGTGGCAACGAGTATATGAAGGTGACAAGCGAGCTTTCGCGTAAAATCGATATAATAAACACATCCGGCGTTTACCGTGAAGACGGTGTGCTGACGAAGACACTGTCGGATGAAGGCGAAGAGATGCTTACGCGCTTCAAATGTATTGAATATTACGTACGGAAAAACGGTTGATTTTAGTGGTATTTAGTTAAAATATACGCGAGTATAATTTTATCATCCGGTATTGACTTTAAGCTCGACTGTGTGATAGAATAACAAAGCGGTTTTACGAGCAGCGAAACCACACGCGGAGAGGTGGCTGAGCTGGTCTAAGGCGCACGACTGGAAATCGTGTGTCGGCTAATACCCGACCGAGGGTTCGAATCCCTCCCTCTCCGTTTGAAAAGGCATCTTATTTCAATCGAAATAAGATGCCTTTGTTGTTATAAATAAGTATTGCGTTTTGTAAAAGTGCAAGGGAAGTCGAGAATTGAGCATTTCCATTCTTATATAATAATTCTGCCGGGAGGTGATGAGGAGAGTGACAGAAAAGATATTAGCCGTTCAGCGCATGCAGGATTACATTGAATCGCACCTTTATGAGAAAATAACGCTTTGTGATCTTGCGAACACTGCAATGTATTCTCCTTTTTATTCTGCGCGGATATTTAAGGAGCTTACAGGTTTAACACCGATGGATTACATCAGAAAACTTCGTCTTTCCCGCTCCGCACTACGCTTACGGGACGAAAAATGCAAAGTATCGGACATTGCTCTTGAGAGCGGTTATGACAGTGTTGACGGCTTTCAGCGTGCTTTTTTAGATGAATTCGGATGCAACCCGCATGAGTATGCAAAATCCCCTGTGCCGCTGTCGCTTTTCACACCTTACGGCGTAAAATTCAGAACTATGTGGAAGGAGAGCAGAACTATGGAGAAGCCGGTAAACATTTTTATACAGGTAATTGAGAAACCGGAGCGCAAAGCTATCATCAAACGAGGAATTAAAGCTGACGATTACTGGAGCTATTGTCAGGAGGTTGGCTGCGATGTCTGGGGTATACTGACAAGCATGAAATCTCTCTGCGGGGAGCCGGTGTGCATGTGGCTGCCTGAAAAATACCGCAAGGAAGGCACATCGGAGTATGTTCAGGGGGTGGAAGTGGAGCTTGATTATCACGGTGTCATTCCTGAAGGTTTTGATGTCATCACACTGCCCGCAGCTAAATACCTGATGTTTCAGGGTGAGCCGTTTGCGGAGGAGGATTACTGCATGGCAATTGAGGCTTTGCAGAGAGCAATGAATCAATATGACCCGTCCGTCATCGGCTATGCATGGGATGATGCGAACCCCCGCATCCAGCTTGAACCTCGTGGCGAGAGAGGATACATTGAGCTGCGAGCTATCAGGCCCTTGTAAAATGAATAGCAATTGTTTGTTAAAAAAACGCAAGCGCTGACACGTCGCTTGCGTTTTTTACTTGCTTTAACCTTTTCTTATATTCAAATTTCCCGTTGCAGGATTGTCGATGAGCTTTCCATTAGCAGCGAAGCGTGAGCCGTGGCATGGGCAATCCCATGTGCGCTCCGTAGGATTCCATTTGAGCGCGCATCCGAGGTGGGGGCAGCGCGGGGCTGTGGGAGTCAGCAGGTTGACAACAGCTTCAACGGCGTTTTTAGCAAGCTGTGGCCGCAGAATTGTACGAGACGGGTTGAAAACGTCTTCGTATGGACTACTCCTGCCGCACAGCATATCCGTGAGAAGCGTCGCGGCAACCATTGAGGATGTCATGCCCCACTTGTTAAAGCCGGTGGAAACGTATAAGTTTTCCGTGCCGGACGAATACCGCCCGATATACGGCACGCCGTCAAGCGTTATGCAGTCTTGCGTCGCCCAGTGGTATTTTTCTCTCGCGCCGGGGAAGTACTTTTTAGCAAAGCTACGAAGCTCACCCCAACCTCCGCCCTTTTTACCCGTCCGATGGTCGCCGCCACCTATTAAGAGCAGGTTTTCGTAATTGCGAAAAGAAAGACCGTTTGCCGCTTCATCGACATACATGCCATCAAGTTGTGGTGCGTCCTCAAGTGCGATGACATAAGAGCGGTGCTGGAACATCTTTAAAAAATACGCGCCGTGTTTGTTTATGAAAGGGAAGTGTGTTGCGACAATTATTCTATTTGCTTTGATGTTGCCGTTGTCTGTTATGGCTTTTGTGCCGATAAGCTCGCGAACTGTCGTGTGTTCGTAAATGCGAAGCCCCTGCACAATAGCGGTGACAAACTCAAGCGGATTAAACTGTGCCTGATTTTTAAATTTCACCCCGCCGAATGTAGGGAATGGGAGCGGCAAGTTATCTATAATTTCGGCAGGGTAGCCGAGAGTATGGAGCGCGTCGATTTCTTTTTTGACTTTGCTGATACTTTTTCTCGAGTAGATGATATTGTCTTTTTCTTCAAAATGACAGTCAATGTTCTCGCATAGCTTGCGGTAGCTGTCAACAGCTTCCTCATTTGCCCGCAGATAAAGCCTTGCCGTATCCTCACCGAACTGGCGGATAAGTTTTTCGTAAATAAAACCATGTTGTGACGTGATCTTTGCCGTTGTGTTCTTTGTTATGCCGCTGCAAACCCTGTTTGCTTCCACCAGAACATAGTCAACCCCTGCCTGCTTTAGCTTATATGCGCATAAAATGCCGGCAAGCCCACCGCCGATGATTAAAACATCGGTGTTTATATCTCCCTCAAGTCGATCAAAGCCCGGGATGGCTGATGTTTTTTCCCAAAGTGAAACCATAAACTTCGTACCTATAATATTTTAGTTTAAAATATTATCTCTCATGTTTATGGTTACCATTCAAAATGGCGAAATAATGCTGTGTTTTTCGCGAAAATTGGGTATGTTACACTGTGCTTGAGTTTAGTTTAAATTTTGTTTACTGTTTAACTAATTTTTATATAAACAAAACACTCCCTGCGAGAAATATTTCACGCAGGGAGCATTGTTTTGAATGAAACTCTTATCATCACTTTTTGTTAGTGATTTGTACAATAATTAAAGGATATTTCGTCAATATGATTTTACATTTTGTATGTTGACATAAATACAATATAGATAATATAATATCGATAACAGGATATCTATTTAAAAAGGAGCGAGTGCGATGCAAAGGAGAAGCGATGCGACAACGCTGTCTGTGCAGACGATACAGAGACTGCCATATTATCTCGACTATTTGAGAAAGCTTGAAGCCGAAGGGTGTACAGTAGTTTCGGCACCGACAGTAGCTGCGCATTTTAAATATGGAGAAATTCAGGTCAGAAAAGATTTTGCAGCCGTATGCTCGTCAAGCGGCAGGCCAAGACAAGGCTTTGACGTTAAAACTCTAATAAGTGATATCGAATCTGTTTTAGGTTATAACAATTCAACGGATGCTGTCCTTGTAGGTGCGGGGTCTCTTGGCCATGCGCTGTTATCCTACGAGGGTTTTCGTGATTATGGGTTAAATATTGTTGCTGCATTTGATGTTGCCGAGTCTGTCGTTGGGACAAAAATAAAAAATATACCGGTGTTTCATTCGGATGAAATTGTTAAGTTATGTAAGAGGATGAATATTCACATCGGGATAATAACTGTTCCAGCAGCGGCAGCTCAATCGGTATGCAATCTCTTAATCGAAGGTGGTGTCCGTGCTATATGGAATTTTTCTCCCGTACATCTGAATGTTCCCGAGGGGATATTGATTCAAAACGAAAATATGGCGGCGTCACTCGCCGTACTGTCACGGGCTCTCCGTGAGGTATTGGAAAGAGAATCAAGTGTTGCATCTGTTGATGATGACAAGTAAAACATTAATTAAATAATCATATGTAAAATCATTTTAAGCTTCTTTAGAAGGGTTGGTTCGTTTTTATGAAAACGGTAAGAACATATGAAATTGTTAACAATGTGGAAACGCTTGAATCGGCGATATCACGCGTACGTGCGGCACAGCAAATTTACGCGAACTTCACGCAGGAAAAGGTTGATGAAATATTCCGCGCCGCGGCGCTTGCCGCGAACAGCGCGCGCCTTCCGCTCGCGAAGCAGGCAGTTGCTGAAACGGGAATGGGTGTCGTCGAAGATAAAGTAATTAAGAATCATTACGCGTCTGAATATATATATAACACTTATAAAAATGTTAAAACGTGCGGTGTAATCGAGGAAGACAAGGCTGCCGGCTACAAAAAAATAGCCGAGCCGGTTGGGTTGATTGCCGCCGTTATACCGACAACAAACCCGACGTCGACAACAATATTCAAGACTTTACTTGCGCTGAAAACACGCAACGGCATTATCATCAGCCCGCACCCCCGCGCAAAGGAATCTACTGTCGCCGCTGCAAAAATAGTACTTGAAGCAGCAGTTGCCGCAGGGGCACCGGAAGATATAATTGCGTGGATTGATGTTCCAAGCCTTGATCTGACAAATCTGCTCATGAAGGAGTCCGACTTAATACTTGCCACAGGCGGCCCGGGACTTGTAAAGGCTGCGTATTCAAGCGGAAAACCGGCAGTTGGCGTCGGACCCGGCAACACACCGGCGATAATTGACGACAGCGCTGATATAATCCTTGCTGTCAACTCTATAATTCACTCAAAAACGTTCGACAACGGCATGATATGCGCGTCCGAGCAGTCTGTTATCGTGCTTGATTCTATATATGATAAGGTAAAGAAAGAGTTCGCTTACAGGGGCTGCTATTTCTTATCACCTGAAGAAACGGAAAAGGTAAGAAAGACGATTATCATAAACGGCGCGCTCAATGCGAAAATCGTCGGGCAGACAGCTCACACAATTGCATCACTTGCCGGCGTTGAAGTTCCGGAGACGACAAAAATACTCATAGGCGAAGTCGAGAGCGTCGAGCTTTCGGAGGAATTTGCGCACGAAAAGCTGTCGCCTGTTCTTGCTATGTACCGTGCCACCGACATCGACGACGCATTATCAAAAGCAGAGCGCCTGATAACCGACGGCGGCTACGGACACACAGCGTCTATTTATCTTGATGTAAATAAAGCAGCCGATAAGCTTGCACGCTTTGAGGCACGCATGAAAACCTGCCGCATACTTGTAAACACACCATCCTCACAGGGCGGTATCGGTGATTTATACAACTTCCGTCTTGCACCGTCGCTCACGCTCGGATGCGGAAGCTGGGGCGGGAACAGCGTATCAGAAAACGTCGGTGTACGTCACTTACTTAACATAAAAACGGTTGCCGAAAGGAGAGAAAACATGCTCTGGTTCCGTGCACCCGAAAAAGTTTATTTCAAAAAGGGCTGCCTTGACGTGGCGCTCAATGAGCTTGGCACAGTTTTAAGTAAAAAGCGCGCTTTCATTGTTACCGACACGTTCCTTTATAAGAGCGGTGCGACAAAGCCGATTGAGAAAAAGCTGACAGAGCTTGGTATAACATTTAAGACATTTTCAAATGTCGAGCCTGACCCGACGCTTGCATGTGCCGAGGCCGGTGCCGCTGAAATGACAGCGTTTGAGCCTGATGTAATAATAGCTGTCGGCGGTGGTTCCGCTATGGACGCAGGTAAAATCATGTGGGTGCTTTATGAGCATCCGGATGTTGACTTCCACGACATGGCCCTTCGCTTCATGGACATTCGCAAACGCGTCTATACATTCCCGAAGATGGGTGAGAAAGCTTATTTCATCGCCATTCCTACATCTGCAGGAACAGGCAGTGAAGTGACGCCGTTTGCCGTTATTACAGACCAGACGACGGGCATAAAATACCCACTTGCTGACTATGAACTTCTGCCGAAAATGGCGATAGTCGACGCCGATCTTATGATGACAGCGCCGCGCGGGCTGACAGCGGCGTCAGGCATTGACGCAATGGTACACGCGCTTGAAGCGTATGCGTCTATTATGGCAACCGACTATACAGACGGTCTTGCGCTTCGCGCTTTGCGTATGATATTTGATTATCTGCCACGCGCATATGACAGCGCATGCACAGGAGTGCCGGATAATGTCGCTCGCGAGAAAATGGCGAATGCTGCAACAATCGCCGGTATGGCATTTGCAAATGCTTTCCTCGGTGTATGCCATTCTATGGCTCACAAGCTCGGCGCTTTCCACCACCTGCCGCATGGTATTGCAAACGCGCTCATGATAGACGAAGTCATTCGTTTCAATGCGGCTGAAGCGCCGACAAAGATGGGTACATTCCCGCAGTACGACCACCCGCATGCTCTTGCCCGTTATGCAGAGATAGCTGATTACCTCGGTGTCGGCGGCAATGCAAAAACAGACGAGGAAAAACTTGAGGCTCTCATTAAGAAGATTGACGAACTTAAAGAGCGCGTTGGTATTAAGCCGACGATTCGCGACTATGTACCGGATGAAGAGGACTTCCTCGCACGGCTTGATGAAATGTCTGAGCAGGCATTTGATGACCAGTGCACAGGCGCAAACCCGCGTTACCCGCTTATCTCGGAAATAAAGCAAATGTACTTAAATGCATATTACGGAAAGTGAGGCGTGACCATGAGCTTCGAAGGGAAAGAAATCATATCAAAACAAGAGGCAAAAATTATCTACCGAGAGGGAGACTGTACAGTCAAGTCGTTTAATGAGGATTACTCTAAGGCGATGGTGCTCAACGAAGCGCTGAATCAGGCGCGTGTTGAGGAAACAGGCTTAAACATTGCAAAAGTACGTGAAGTGCGTAAGGACGGCGAGAGATGGGCGATTGTTCTCGACTACATCCCCGGCAAAACTCTTGCGGAACTCATGCAACTTCATCCTGAGCGCGAGGACGAATACTTAAAGCTTTTTGTGTCGCTTCAGATGGAGGTTCATTCAAAAACCTGCCCGATGCTCGGGCGTCTGACCGAAAAGATGCACAGGAAAATAGATCTGACCTCGTTCAGTGACACAATAAAATACGAGCTTCATACACGCCTTGATGGTATGCCGAAGCATAACAAGCTTTGCCATGGCGACTTCAATCCAACAAATATAATCATCACAGACGAAGGCACCCCGTATATTATCGACTGGGCTCATGCAACGCAAGGAAACGCCTCAGCCGACGTTGCGCGCACGTTCTTGCTTTTCAATCTTGAGGGTAAGGTGGAGCTTGCAGAGAAATATATTGAGCTTTTCTGCAAGATGAGCGGCACAGATCGGAGATACGTCAACAAATGGATACCGATTGTCGCTGCATCGCAATCTGTTAAGGGAAAAAAAGGAGAGGAAACTCTTCTTCGCAGATGGGTAGACGTCGTCGAGTATGAGTGATATAATAGTGCTTTGTTTGGGTTTTTTAAAGCAACCGATAAAGCACAAAAAACTGTAACATAGGGATATTAAAACGGCAGAATAACAAGACGGAAAAATAAAAATACAGCATGTCAACATTATATATGACGACTGTTGTATATCGGATCGATATGCAGAATAAAAAGACAAGAGCCTGATGGCAGGAGGATGGCGTCAGTGCAGGAATATTTGAGATTTAAAAAATCCAACTGCAAAAACTGTTATAAATGTATACGCAACTGTCCGGTTAAAGCTATACGTTTCTCTGCGGGGCAAGCTCATGTCATTAAAGATGAATGCATACTGTGCGGTCATTGTTTTGTCGTTTGCCCGCAAAATGCGAAAGAGATAGCCGATGCAACAGAATATGTACGCGTGCTTTTAGCCGGTGATGCACCGGTAGTGGCAAGCGTGGCGCCATCCTTTGCTGCCTATTTTGAGGGCGTCGGTTTTGATGCATTGTCACATGCATTATTTGCTCTCGGGTTCAGCTATGCAGAGGAAACGGCTGTCGGCGCAACACTCGTCAAGCGACAATATGAGGAACTGCTTTCAAGGGGTGAGTATGAAATACTCATTTCAAGCTGCTGCCCCTCCGTTAATTTATTGATACGTAAATATCACCCCGCTGTTATTCCATACCTTGCACCGGTCGTCAGCCCGATGGCGGCGCACGCCATTGATATAAAACACCGGATGCCGGGATGTAAGGTCGTTTTCATCGGGCCGTGCCTTTCTAAAAAAGCTGAAGCTGAGGACAGTCTCACTGACGCCGTTTTGACATTTGAAGAACTGTCGTCAATGATGGCGGCGTCCGGAATTACACTGGAAAAGAAAACCGACAGACGCCCTGACAGCCGTGCGCGCATTTTCCCGACGGACGGCGGCATTATAAAGACTATGGATTTTCCGGCTGAATGTGAATATACACGGATTTCGGTGTCAGGTATTGATAACTGCATAGCGGCGATTCACGATATTGAAGCCGGTGGGCTTGGCAAGTGCTTCATTGAAATGTCGGCGTGCTCAGGAAGCTGTATCGGCGGTCCAATAATGGAGAAATATAAAAACGCACCTGTTCGTCACTACCGCGATATCGTCAATTATGCCGGAAAAGATGATTTTCCGACAGACGACATATCAAATGCAAGGCTCCTGACCGTACATACAAACATATCAAGAGAAAAATATACCCCGACAGAAGCGGAAATTCTCGACGTTCTGCGACTTACCGGTAAGACAAAGCCGGAAGATGAACTCAACTGCGGTTCATGCGGTTATCCGACGTGCCGTGAAAAGGCTATCGCTGTCCTTGAAGGTAAGGCTGACATCAGCATGTGCCTGCCTTATCTGATGGAAAAGGCGGAGAGGTTTTCTGATACGATTGTAAGAAACAACCCGAACGGCATCATTGTCGTAAATGAAGACATGGAAATACAGGATATCAATCCTGCTGCCATGCGTATGCTTGGCGTTCGTCAGAAAAGTGATGTTTTAGGCGAGCTGATTGTGCGCATTTTCGATCCGCTTCCATTTACCGATACACTGTCAGGGGCTGCCGTTGTTCGTGATAAGCTCAATTATTATCCCGAATACGAAAAATATCTCGAGGTTACAGTTGTTCATGACAAGAAATCGCGTATACTGATAGGTATTTTGCGCGATGTCACCGATGCCGAGGAAGAGCGCCGTAAAAAAGAGGAGCTTGGCAGAAAAACTGTTGAGGTTGCTGACGAAGTCGTCGAGCGTCAGCTTCGGATAGTCCATGAAATTGCATCTCTTCTTGGCGAAACGGCAGCGGAGACAAAAATAGCGTTATCAAAGCTCAAGGAGACGATTATTAATGAACATAAGGACGGATACGATCAAGACACAAGTAAATAAAGACAAAAAAATAGCACAGCTATTTGCTGATGTCGGTTTCGTATCCTTATGTCACACCGGAGAGCAGCTTTGCGGAGACAATGTTGAGGTTGTACGCAGCACGGATGACACGTCAACCGTGATTGTTTTAGCCGATGGACTTGGCAGCGGAGTAAAAGCAAACATTTTATCGACACTGACCTCGAGAATTATATCAACAATGATAGCGTCGGGGCTTCCGCTGTCTGAGGCTGTTTCGACAATTACGGCTACACTGCCGGTCTGCTCTGTCCGGGGTATTGCATACTCGACTTTTACAATAATGCATATTTCATCTGACGGGAAAACACGTATCATACAGTACGATAATCCCGGTGTAATACTTCTTCGCGGCGGCAAAATGGTCGAATTCCCGTATGAAACAAGGATAATCGACGGTAAGTCGATACGCTATTCCGAACTGACACTTGAAAAAGACGATGTTTATCTTTTAATAAGCGACGGAATCGAACATGCCGGTGTCGGTGTGTCGTACAACTTCGGCTGGGGACGCAAAGACATAGCGGCGTTTATGGCACCTTACACCAAAGCCAACTTTACGGCAAAAACACTTGCAACGATACTTTCAGCGGAAACGATGCGTCTTTATAACGGCAACGTAGGCGATGATGCTACGGTGTGCGCTGTGAGAATCCGCGAGCGTTTGCAGATAAATATCTGTATCGGGCCGCCCAGAAACCCGGACGACTGCGAGCGCATGATGTCTTTGTTTTTCTCGCGTGAAGGCAAGCACATCATATGCGGAGGTACGACATCGAGTATTGCTGCGGAATACCTCGGTAAGCCTATAAAAACAAAGCTCGTCTACCACGATCCTGATATACCGCCGACAGCGGAAATCGAAGGGGTGGACCTTGTAACCGAGGGAATTATAACAATCAGCCGTGTGCTTGAATATGCGAAAAATTACCTTTTAGATAACAGCTCATATGAAAAATGGAGCTATAAAAAAGACGGAGCTTCGCTTGTAGCGCGTATGCTCTTTGAAGATGCAACAGATATAAATTTCTTTATCGGAACTGCTGTAAACCCTGCTCATCAAAACCCGGATCTTCCGATCGGATTCAGCATAAAAATGAAGCTTGTCGAGGAGCTAATCGGATGTCTTGAGGAAATGGGTAAAAAAATTAAGGTCAATTATTTTTAATGGAGGATTTATATGTCGAAACAGTTCGATTTCACTGTAGTCGATAAAATAATCGAACAAAACGGACACGATCCGCGTGCGATTATATCGATATTGCAGGAAATCCAGGAGCACTACCACTATATACCGAGGGAGGTGTTTCCGCGTATCGCAGAAAAGCTCGGTGTGAGCGAAGCGAAGGCATATAGCGTTGCAACGTTTTATGAAAACTTTTCTCTTGAACCAAAGGGAAAATACGTAATAAAGGTTTGCGACGGCACAGCATGCCACGTGAGAAATTCAATCCCGATACTTGAGAGACTTCGCTCGGAGCTTGGCCTTTCGGCCTCTAAGAAGACGACAGATGACCTCAATTTCACAGTTGAGACTGTATCATGCCTTGGCGCGTGCGGGCTTGCACCTGTCATTACGGTAAATGATGTCGTCCATCCCGCGATGACGCCGGATAAAGCGTCAGAACTGATTAAAACTCTGAGGGAGGAACTTGAACTTGCAAATACTTAAGACGAGAGCCGAGCTTGACTCATATCGCGAAGCTGCTATGAGTGCGCTCGAAGCACAGAAAAGAAAATTGCTTGTATGTGCCGGTACAGGTTGCGTAGCCGGCGGCTCACTCAAGATATATGAAAGACTTTCCGAGCTCATGAAGGAAAAGGGGCTTCCTTACTCAGTCGAGCTTCAACTTGAAGCACATGACGAGACTGTTGGTCTTAAGAGATGCGGATGCCACGGCTTCTGCGAAATGGGACCGCTTGTAAGGGTAGAGCCTCAAGGCTGGCTTTATACAAAAGTAAAGATTGAGGACTGTGAAGAAATAATTGACAAGACAATTATAGGCGGTGAACTTGTCGAGCGTCTTGCGTACCGTAAAAACGGTCAGATATATCCGCGTCAGGAAGATATCCCGTTTTACAAAAAGCAGACGCGAGTTGTTCTTGAACACTGCGGCCATATAGATGCTGAATCTATAACCGAATACATAGCTGTCGGCGGTTATTCAGCTCTTGAAAAAGCTTTATTCGATATGACCGGTGACGAAATCGTCGCTGAAATCAAGGCGTCCGGTTTACGCGGACGTGGCGGCGCCGGCTTCCCGGCTGGTATCAAGTGGGAAACCGTTCGCAAGCTGCAGGCTGATCAGAAATATATCCTTTGCAATGGTGACGAGGGCGACCCCGGCGCCTTCATGGACAGAAGCATTATGGAAGGCGACCCGCATAGGGTTATTGAGGGTATGCTCATTGCCGGCGTTGCGACAGGTGCAACTGAAGGCTATATTTATGTTCGCGCCGAGTATCCGATGGCGGTTAACAGACTCAAAAATGCTATAAATCAGGCAAAAGAAATTGGTTTGCTTGGTAAAAACATCTTAGGTTCAGGCTTTGATTTTGAAATCCACATCAACCGTGGCGCAGGTGCGTTTGTATGCGGCGAAGAAACAGCACTTATAAGCTCCATCGAGGGCGAGCGCGGATTCCCGCGTGTGCGTCCGCCGCTGACTGTTGAGCGCGGGCTTTTTGGCAAGCCGACAGTACCGAACAACGTAGAAACGTATGCAAACGTCGCGCAGATAATCAACCGCGGTGCCGCATGGTTCTCATCATACGGCAGTCCGAACAATACAGGTACAAAGGCATTCGCGCTGACAGGAAATATTGAAAACACCGGACTTATTGAAGTTCCGATGGGTACGACGCTCCGCGAAATTATATATGACATCGGCGGCGGCTGCCGCGGTGGCGCTGAATTTAAAGCTGTTCAGATCGGCGGGCCGTCAGGCGGATGCTTGACAAAGGAACATCTTGACCTGCCGCTTGACTTTGATTCGCTTAAAAATGTTGGGGCTATTATCGGCTCCGGCGGACTTGTCGTTATGGACGAGCATACGTGCATGGTTGAAGTTGCCCGCTTCTTTATGAACTTCACTCAAAATGAGTCATGCGGTAAGTGCGTGCCGTGCCGTGAAGGTACAAAGCGTATGCTTGAAATACTTGAGCGAATTGTAGCAGGTAAGGGTGAGGAAAGTGACATTGATACACTCTCCGAGCTTGCGGATATGATTATCTCGACGGCGCTTTGCGGTCTTGGCAAAACAGCGCCGAACCCTGTCCGCAGTACGCTTCAGTACTTCCGCGACGAATATGTTGCACACGTTAATGGCGTTTGCCCGACAGGTAGGTGCAAGAGCTTAATTAAGATAACAATTGACCCAGAGCTTTGCCGCGGCTGTTCAAAGTGCTCGCGTGTATGCCCTGTGGGTGCAATATCAGGTAAAATAAAGGAACCATTTGTGATTGACCAGTCCAAGTGCATAAAATGCGAAGCTTGTGTCAATTCATGTCCGTTCCATGCTATTAAGGAGGGCTGACGATGAGCCGAGCAACAATGACTATTGACGGCATCCCGGTAGAAATCGGGAACGAAAAGAATCTACTTGAGCTGATCCGTAAAGTCGGTATCAGCATGCCGACATTCTGCTATTATTCCGAACTTTCCGTATACGGCGCATGCCGTATGTGCATGGTAGAAAACGAACGCGGTGTGCTTGAAGCTGCTTGCTCAACGCCGCCCCGTCCCGGTATGTCTATAAAGACAAATTCCGAGCGTCTTCGCAAATATCGCAAGATGATTCTTGAGCTTCTGCTTGCAAACCACTGCCGTGACTGCACAACATGTGAAAAGAGCGGAAACTGCAAACTGCAGGAGCTTGCTATACGCTTTAATATTGAGGGTGTCCGCTTCCCGAACACTGCCCCTGAGCAAAAGCGTGACACTTCATCACCCTGCATCGTGCGCGACCCCAGCAAGTGCATACTTTGCGGTGACTGCGTACGCATGTGCAACGAAATTCAAAACGTCGGTGCAATAGATTACGCTTACCGTGGCTCGAAGATGAGAATAAGCACGGCGTTTAATAAGCCGATTTCCGAATCTCCCTGCGTTGGCTGCGGTCAGTGTGCGGCTGTTTGCCCGACAGGAGCAATTACTGTAAGAAACGATACCGACCGCGTATGGGCTGCTCTGCGTTCCGGCAACACAAAGGTTTCCGTGCAGATAGCACCGGCTGTCCGCGTTGCTCTCGGCCGTGAATTCGGCATGAAGGAAGGCGACAACGCGATGGGTAAAATCGTTGCCGCTCTGCACAGAATCGGTTTTGATGAGGTTTATGACACATCGACTGCTGCAGACCTGACGGTTCTTGAAGAATCCGAAGAGTTTATAGGTAGGCTTGAATCCGGTGAAAAGCTCCCGCTCTTTACTTCATGCTGCCCGGCATGGATAAACTTTGTAGAAAGAAAGTATCCCGAGCTTATGCCGAATGTTTCGACTTGCCGCTCCCCGATGCAGATGTTTGCATCAATACTAAAAGAGGAAAGCAAACATTCGTCAAAAGATCTTTTCCACGTGGCTGTCATGCCGTGTACAGCAAAGAAGTTTGAAGCCGAACGCCCTGAATTCAAGCGTGATGGCAAACCGGATGTTGACGCCGTTATATCGACGCAGGAGCTCGTCAGAATGATAAAAGAATCCGGTATCATCTTTGATGAGATTGAACCCGAGGCCGTTGATATGCCGTTTGGCACTATGTCCGGCGCCGGTGTTATATTTGGTGTAACGGGTGGCGTAACCGAAGCTGTTCTTCGCCGCGTTACAACTGACAAGTCACGCGCGTCGCTCACGGCGACTGCCGCTTCCGGCGTTCGCGGTATGGATGGAATCAAAGAATTAGAACTCCCGTATGGCGATAAAACACTTCGCATTGCTATTGTCAGCGGTCTTCATAATGCAGAAAAGATCATCGAGCGCGTTAAGAATGGCGAACACTTTGACCTTGTTGAGGTTATGGCTTGCCCCGGCGGTTGTGTAAACGGAGCCGGACAGCCGCTTGCTTCAATGCGTGGCCGCCGTGAGCGCGGGGAAGGCCTTTATGCTGCTGACCGCGTATCCGGTATCAGACGTTCTGAGGAAAACCCGCTCATGATGTCGCTTTACAGCGGCATACTCAAGGGGCGTGTTCACGAGCTGCTTCACGTTCATTACGGTTGCTGCTCACATGGAAAGGATGAGGGTTGAGAAAATGGAAATGGTTGATCTTTCGGTATGCATAGGTAGCGTTTGTCACCTCGCCGGCGCATATAACGTCGTTCAGTCATTTACACATTTGATCGAGGAGTATAACCTGCACGACAAGATCGATTTCCACGCTGATTTCTGCATGAAAAACTGCTCAAAGCCCGGTGTTTCTGTGTCGCTTAACGGCACGAAGTACACAATAACAGCCGATGAAGCGCGCAATTTCTTCCGTGAGAAGGTTCTGCCGGCCTGCGAAGCAATAAAGTAAGAATAAAAGGTGGGAGAGTGTGACATGAAACTGTTTATAGCTTCTGACCTGCATGGTTCAGCGTACTTTTGTAAGCTTTTAGTTGAGCATTTTCGCGAGTCAGGCGCAACACATATGTTGCTTCTCGGCGATATACTCTATCACGGGCCGCGTAACGCGCTCCCGCGCGACTACGCACCGGCAGAAGTCGCCAGTCTTCTCAACGAAGAAGCGTCAAAAATAATCGCTGTTCGCGGTAATTGTGATGCGGAAGTTGACACTCTTATGTTGCACTTTCCCATAATGGCCAGCTATGCTGTCATCTATGATGGAAAGCGTGTCATGTATGCGGTGCACGGTCATGCAAACGACCCGTCGCTTGTGCCCGAGCCTCAACCCGGAACGGTGCTTCTCTTTGGGCATACACACGTCCCGGAATGCACCGAAAGAGAAGGGGTACTTTATATAAACCCCGGTTCTGTCTCAATTCCAAAGTCTGATTCTGAGAACAGCTATATCATATACGAGGACGGCACCTTCACATGGCGCCGGGTATGCGACGGAAGTGTGAGCCGTGAGCATAAGCTGGCTGATTTATAAAGCAAATAAGTAAAAAAAAAGACGCGGAACCGCCGCGTCTTTTTATGCATTGTTTTATACATCGTTTGCGATTAGGTCATCAAATGTTTCACGCTTGACGCCGATATAAGACTCACCGCCACGGAGTATTACAATCGGCGGGCGTGGCAATCGGTTATAATTTGACGCCATCGAATAGTTATATGCGCCCGTGGTACAAACGGCAAGTATGTCACCGGGGCTGGGCTTCGGCAGAACAAAATTCTCCCCGATTATATCGCCGCTTTCGCAGCAGCAGCCTGCAATCGTGCAGACAAAGTTGCCTCTCTGTGCCGCACGGTTGGCGATGTAAGCAGTATATTCAGCTTGGTAAAGGGCGTACCGGGGGTTGTCCGCCATGCCACCGTCAACTGATACGTAATTTTTAAACCCCGGTATTTCTTTTACACAGCCGATGGTGTAAAGCGTCATGCCTGCGTCGGCAACAATGCTCCGACCTGGCTCCATCAGTATCTTTGGTTCGCGCAGACCGAGCGTGGCACATGTATTTTTGATTGTAACAGCCAGCTTCTTAATTTCAGCCGCACAGTCGATTTTCGGGTGCTGTTCGATGTAACGCACGCCAAATCCACCGCCGAGGTTAAGCTCCGGCGCTTCAAAGCCATACTTTCTTTTTATTATAGCGGAAAACCTCAGCATTTTTATAGCCGCCGCCGAAAATGGCCCGTCATTAAATATCTGTGAGCCGATGTGGCAGTGATATCCGCGTACATCGATATTTTTACACAAAAGTGCTGCGGCAACGAAATCTTCAGCTTGTCCTGTTTCAATTGCTTCGCCGAATTTTGAGTCAATATTGCCTGTTGTTATCGCTTTATGCGTGTGCGGATCTATTCCCGGTGTTAAGCGGAGAAGAATTTTCTGGCGGATTCCTCGCCTTGCTGCTTCGTTATCGATTAGTTTAAGCTCTGATGGGTTATCACAGACAAAATATCCGACGCCATGCTCCATTGCAAATGCAACGTCATACGGAGTTTTATTATTGCCGTGGAAATAAGCGCGCTCCATAGGGAAACCTGCCTTTACAGCAGTATAAAGTTCCCCTGATGAAACGATATCAATGCCCATGCCCTCGTCGGCTACTATATTATATATTTTCTTAAAGCAAAGTGCTTTGCTTGCGTAAAGCGGGAGGGAGTCAGAGAAGTTTTCGCTCAGTGAACGGACGTAAGTACGGCAGTTTTCGCGAACTCTGTCTTCATCAAGCAGATAAAGTGGCGTTCCGTAACGCTCAGCAAGAAGGGTAGTGTCTTGCCCTGCAAAGGTGAGATGTCCTTTTTCGTTAACTGAGATATTATTGCATATCATTTTATTTTTTCTTCCTTATTATACTATATTAAAGCACTCTCCTCAGCCGGGAAGCAGCTTCTTCCGTTGCTTCACGGCTGCCAAATGAGGTAAGACGGAAATATCCTTCCCCCTGTGCGCCAAAACCGGAACCGGGGGTACCGACAACTTCTGCATTGTTCAAAAGGTAGTCAAAAAAGCTCCACGAATCATAACCGTCGGGACACTTGAGCCACAGATAGGGTGATGAGACGCCGCCTGTGTACCAGATGCCTTTTTCCTTCAAAACGGAGGAGAGGATTGATGCGTTTTTCATATAATAGCTTACAAGCTCGCGGCATTCAGCCATACCTTCAGGTGAAAGAGCCGCTGCAGCGGCACGCTGTATGATGTATGATACGCCGTTGAATTTCGTTGCCTGCCGTCGCGCCCACATCTGGGCAAGTTGTACGCCGTTTATTATCAGTTCAGACGGCATAACAGTCCATGCGAAGCGGACGCCGGTAAAGCCGGCTGTTTTTGATAAACTGCATATCTCAATGGCGCATGATTTTGCACCGTCAACCTCATATATGCTGTGCGGGTAGTTGCCGCTGATGTACGCCTCATATGCTGAGTCGAAAATGATGACCGATTCTGTCTCACGCGCGAATGAAACCCATTTTTTAAGCTGTTCTTTTGAATATACAGCGCCTGTCGGGTTGTTTGGAGAGCACATATAAATAATCATGCTGCGGCGAGGGAGCTCGTCAGGCATCGGCAGAAAATTATTCTCTTTCGTTGCGTTTATAAAAGAGATGCGGCGGCCGCTCATTACGTTCGAATCATAGTTTACAGGGTAAACAGGGTCGGGGATCAAGACTTCATTATCACCGAAAATTTCGACAATGTTGCCGAGGTCGCTCTTTGCCCCGTCGCTTACGAATATTTCATCAGGCGACAGTGTGACGCCATATTCGGCGTAATGTGACACAATGGCATCGCGCGCGAAATCATAACCATACTCCGGTGCATATCCGCGGAATGTCTCTTTTTTTGACATTTCATCTGTTGCGGAATGAAGCGCAGCTATGACTGTCGGCGTCAGCGGAAGCGTAACGTCGCCAATCCCTAAACTTATGACGTTTGAATCCGGATGAGCTTCGCGGTAAGTACGCACGCGCCGCCCGATTTCTGAAAAAAGGTAACTTTTCTTTACATTATTATAATTATCATTAAGCTTAATGCTCATAGTAATAAACTCCTTCATATACTGTTGTCGCAGGACCGGTCATAAAAACGGTGTGGTCGTCAAGGCATGTTATTTTAAGGTCACCACCGAGCAGTTTTACAGTTATCTCATCACCAGCTCGGCATATGCCGTTTTCAATTGATGCTGCAACGACGGCACATGCACCGGTTCCGCAGGCAAAAGTTTCCCCACTGCCGCGCTCCCATACTCGCATAAGAAGCGTTTTTTCGTCAATTAACCGGACAAATTCAGTGTTCGTCTGCTCCGGAAAAATATGGTGATGTTCAAAAAGCGGTCCTATCTGCGAAAGGGGGAGATTTTCTGTGTCATCAACAAAAATGACAGCGTGGGGGTTGCCCATTGATACAGCCGTGACACGATATTCGCGCCCGTCAACAACAATTGGCGATGAGATAAGCGGTTTGTCGCTTAAAACCGGTATATCTGCCGGCAGAATTGAGTATTTGCCCATGTCGACTCGTACGGAATCTACGAGTCCGTCTTTTCCGATTGATAGTTCGAGATGCTTGATACCGCTTTTTGTTTCGATATCAAGCGAACGTTTTCGTTTTATCCCTTTATCGTAAATGAACTTGCCGACACAGCGTATGCCGTTGCCGCACATCTTGCCCTCGCTACCGTCGGCGTTAAACATGCGCATTTTAGCGTCGGCGACGTCTGACGGGCAAATGAGAATAAGCCCGTCGGAGCCGACAGAAAAACGGCGAGGGGACATCGCCCGCGCAAGAGCGGGCGGGTCAGATGGCTCGCCGTTTGTACAATCAATATATATATAATCGTTCCCGATACCGTGCATCTTTGTGAAGCGGATTTCTGTTATACGATTAGCGTTCATGCTTGTGTGTACATCCATATGGTAATGCCGTCTCCTCCACGATCTTAACCGAAAATATCGCTCATATTATAAAGACCGGGCTTTTTGCCGATAATGAACTCGGCGGCAGTGAGAGCGCCCTCCGCATAAAGCGCACGGTCGTGCGCTTCGTGGCGCAGTGTCAGCGTTTCGTAAGCTGTTGATATTATAACTTCATGAATACCGACAGTATTGCCCATGCGAAGCGAGTGAATACCAATTTCATTTCTGCTGCGCACGCCATCATTGTGACGACCGACAAGCGGTACGGCATTATGCCGTACGGATTTCACCGAATCAGCAAGCATCAGCGCTGTTGCCGATGGTACGTCAATCTTTCTGTTATGATGGCGCTCGATTATTTCAATATCTGCGCCGGGGAACATTTCAACCGCTTGGCGTACAAGGCCGCGCAAGACAGCAATGCCGAGCGATGTGTTCCCGGAATAAAATACGGGAATATAACGCGCAGCCTGATTGATGTAGCGTTTTTCACTTTCGGTGTGACCTGTCGTTGCAATGACGAGAGGTATGCCACGTCTTGTGGCATACTCCGTTAAAACACCGGCTGATGTATGGTGTGAAAAGTCTATTATGCAGTCCGCGTTTCCTTCATAAGCGAAAAGCGACGTGTAAAAGCCTTCTCCGCCGACCGGATCTACAGCAGCCGCAAGAGTAGCATCTCTATGTCCTGTTTGAATCAGGCGGACAACTTCACGTCCCATGTGCCCGCCGGCGCCGTTTACAATAATCTTCATATTCATTTTTCACCTGCCGCATTATAATAAATGATAACAAATCAAGCAATTATGCCAAGTTTACGCATGCAGGCGAAAAGTTTTTCACGCGCCCCGTCTTCCATAGGAGTGAGCGGTAAGCGCAGATAATTCTCGCAATAGCCAAGCTTTGACATTGCTGCCTTTACCGGTATCGGATTTACCTCTGAAAATAGAGCTCTTATGAGCGGTAAGTACTTCAATTGAAGCTGAGAAGCCCGCTGTATATTGCCGGCGAAAAAGCTGTCGCACATATCGACAACGACTTCAGGAACAACATTTGAAAGTACAGAAATAACACCCTTGCCGCCAAGGGAAAGTATCGGCACGATTTGATCGTCTTCCCCTGAATATACATCAAGCATGTCGCCGGCCAGGGCAAGAGTATCAGCAACACGTGAAATATTTCCACATGCTTCCTTCACAGCGACAATGCGCGGGTGTTGCGCGAGCTTCAGGTATGTTTCCGGTTCGATTGAAACACCGGTTCTTGACGGTACGTTATAAAGAATGACCGGTACTGTGCTTGCGTCAGCGATTGCAAAGTAACTTTCAACAAGACCGCGTTGAGTAGCTTTATTGTAATAAGGGGTGACGACGAGAACGGCATCTGCGCCAATGCTTGAAGCATACTCGGTTTGCTTAATTGCCGTTTGAATATTGTTACAGCCTGTTCCGCAGATCACAGGGACGCGCCCTGCTGTGTGTTCGACGGCGAAACGCATGACTTCGCGGCGTTCGGCATCAGAAAGAGTGGAGCTTTCGCCTGTCGTACCTAATATAACAAGTGCATTTATTCCGGCTTCAATTTGACGGTCAATTAGAAGGCCGCATTTTTTATAATCCACACCGTCTTTCGTTGTTGGTGTAATTAAAGCAGTTGCAACACCAGTGAAAATGCTTTTTGTCTTCATGGATTTTCGCAGCCTCCTAACATTTTTTAAATTTAATTTTTAGTAAGAATATCACAAATAAATATTCAAATCAACACATTTTATCAATTTCGGAATAACAGACAATATAAGCCTTTCAAAGAAAATTATTTTATAGAATTTCAACTAAAAGTATAAAAGGATGAATAATTATAAATAATTTAAAATTTAAGTGAATAATTTTTAAGAGGGGTGAAAATGGCATAAACTCTGCTAATATAAATGATAGTGATTATTTATGCGCTAACATTATTATTTATGAGAAGTAAGATAAATTCACGCAAAGGTGTCATGCATATCATACGGTGATGAAAATGAAGTAATTATAAAGGAATTGTTACAATAATATCGGCAATGTTTTATACTAATGCTACATATTAAAGATGTATATTAGTGTTGTTTTTATAAAACTGAAACAAATTAATGGTTATTGAGAAATCTAATTCATATTTTATATAAATTGTATTAATAAATCAGATTGATTCTTGTTGACTTTATAAAGTGCGTGTGATATGATATATAATACAAAAACGAGTTGTCATTTTGTGTATTGTTGTAAACATTTACTATAAAAATGCACAAGTAAATATCATCGTGTGCATTAAAATTACATTTACAACAATATTTGTCCACAAAATGGAACAATAAGAACTGGAGGACAGTCTTATATAATGGACTCCATTCTTATATAACGAAATTTTTTAATTTGCATGGAGGTAAAAATGAACAAAAAAATTACAGCATTATTCCTTGCGATTCTGATGCTTGTAATGCCACTGGCTATTTACGGCTGTGGTGATGGTGACAAAACTCCGATCGAATCTTTGACGGATGACACGGATGCTCCGGGTTCCAATACTCAACCGTCAGATGACGAGAAGGATACGGAAGAAGAAACTGAACCTACATATGAACCTGATCCGGACGCTAAGTTCCCGGGCGCTGCAGGTGTAGGATCGCTTGGTGCTACTGTTTATTTCGACAAAATCAAGATTTCGTCAATTAAAAACAAGTTAGTACTTTACGAGAACGACTTTTCCGGTGAAAATCCGCTTGAAGGCATGAACTACGATGTCTATTCCGGATATTCATGGGATAAGGACACAAATGACTTTTCAGTAAAAGCTCTTGAAGAGGCAGAAGGTGCCGAGGCGGATTATGTTTTGGCATTTGAAGATCCGTCATCAGTCGGATCGCTCGTTTACTTTGGCGATCCGAAGTGGAACTATCTGCAATATTCGGTCAGAGTCATGATCAGTGACATTGGCCAGGGCGGTGCTGTAATTTACTTCGGTTACGTTGATTCGAAGAATTACTTTGCGCTTGAGATTGGTGCAGAAAACAACACCAAACTAAATGTCTATCGTGTTGAAAATGGCAACAAGTCTCTTGTTGATTCCATGCCGTACAAGGCAAAGCTTGATGAGTGGTTCGCGGTAGGCATTAACATGAAGCGCGAAGATATCGATATTTATGTAGCCAGCACGCTGATATTCTCGCTCTACAAAGAGTATGATCCGGAAGATGCATACTGGGGCGGCGTCGGTCTCGGTTCATGGCTGACAGCTCAGTCTTGGGATAACCTCGTTGTTAAGAGCAATGAGACTGGCGAAATCCTTTATCAGAACGACTTCAGCGATCCTGAGTCTCTTACAAGAGATTTCGTTCCGAAGCAGTATAGTGGCGGTAGCTGGGGCACTATCGATGCCTGGACCGATTACTGGGTAATTGAGGATGATGATGAAGAGCATGGCAAGGTTCTGAAGCTCAATACTGCAGCATATTCCGGCTGCGTTGTCATGGTTGCTGACAGTATAGGCAATCAAAATTATACGAACTACACAATTGAAGTTGACGTACGCCGTGACAGCGGTGCCGAAGCATGGCTTGTATTCTTCAATGGTAAAGACGATAAGAACTACGTCATGTGGAACCTCGGTGGTTGGGGCAATAGCAAGACGGCTTACGAAACAATCTTCGAAGGATCTAAGTCTACCGGAACACAGATCGACGATAAGTACGAGATGAATCAATGGTATCATGTAACCCTCATCGTTAAGCCGAACGCCGTATACGGCTATGTCGATGGTGTTCTGAAGCAGGTTTATACAGGCTGATTTAAATAAGCAATTAAATCAGATACTGTTGTTTTGAATACAGTGCACCCGGGAGGGGAACCACCTCCCGGGTGCACTTTCGTGTATGGTACACGTGACGATATGACGGGATTGTACATAATATACAAAAACGCACCGTCTGAAACCAATAAATTTCTACATATAAAATTTGATATTGTACGATAAAAATATAAAAAAAACTTGATATTCAAAGAAACACGTGATAGAATAGATGAGCTTGGTGTGCGATGATGCGGAAGGTTGCCACCGTTTCGGCGGGGAATTTCCGCGGAGTATGTCCGGCCTTGAGCCGGGCGGACCAGAGTTTACACAGAACGTGTGTGATGCGCTGACACTTTAATTACTATTTGATGCATCCGATGTGCTTATGGTCACCATAGACTGTAAGCTGCGGATTCGTTTTTTGGAGTGGCAAACATACACACGGCGCCGTGTACAGCATCGCCCTCCGTGAAACGAAATAACAAGGAGGATGAAACATGTCGGCAAGCGACAAGATCAGAATTCGCGTGAAAGGTTACGATCACACGCTTGTGGATGCAGCTGCTGCAAAGATAGTTGAAGCGGCTAAGCGAAATGGCGCAGAGGTTTCCGGACCGATACCGCTCCCCACAGAAAAGGAAATCGTAACGATACTGCGCGCTGTCCATAAGTATAAGGACTCCCGTGAGCAGTTTGAGCAGAGAACCCACAAGCGCCTGATCGAAATCAAAAAACCGTCTCAGAAAACGGTTGATGCGCTTATGAAGGTCGAGCTTCCCGCTGGTGTTGATGTTCAGTTCAAGCTCTGATCGCGACATTTCGGTGAAGAAGCTGTAAATAAGCCAATATCAGCAAATACTTATATTAAATTGTAAGCGTTTGCTGGAAAAGGTCATGTTGACGCGTGCGGGGTGGCGCCCTGCGAAACTAACGCGCCAACCAATAACCTGACGGAGGAAATACAGGTAAAATGAAAAAAGGCATTATCGGTAAAAAGCTTGGTATGACCCAGATTTTCGACGAAGCCGGCAACATGATTCCGGTAACAGTCATTGAAGCTGGACCGTGCCCTGTAGTTCAGAAGAAGACTGCCGAAAACGACGGTTATAGTGCCGTGCAGCTCGGCTTCCTTGATATGAAGGAAAGCAAAGTCTCAAAACCCAAGGCCGGTCACTTTAAGAAGGCCGGAGTTACAGTCAAGCGCCATCTGAAAGAATTCAGACTTGATGACGCTGACAAGTATTCTGTCGGCGACGTGGTTTCGGTCGATACATTTGCGCCTGGTGAAAAAGTTGATGTTACAGGCATAACAAAAGGCCGTGGATTTACTGGCGCTGTTAAGAGATGGGGACATCACATAATCAGAATGTCACACGGTACAGGCCCTGTACACCGCGAAGTCGGTTCTATGGGTGCCAACTCGACACCGTCGAGAGTATTTAAAAACAAAAAGATGGCAGGCCAGTACGGAAATGAACGAGTAACCGTTCAAAACCTTACCGTTATAAAGGTTGACGCGGAGAAGAACCTTATAGCCGTCAAGGGAGCTGTTCCCGGTGCGAAGGGCGGAATCGTTTTTATTCGCGACAGCGTTAAAGCCTGAGGAAGAGGAGGAATAAGAAATGCCAAACTTAAAAGTCGTAGACATGGCGGGCCGTGAAGTCGGTGAAATCGCCCTGTCCGATAAAATATTCGCTGCCGAGGTAAACGGCGCGGTCCTCCATTCATACGTTAGAGCGTATCTGCTCAACCAAAGGCAGGGTACGCAGTCCGCGCTGACTCGCTCGGAAGTTTCGGGTGGCGGCAGAAAGCCCTGGAGACAGAAGGGTACAGGACGTGCAAGACAAGGTTCTCGCCGTGCTCCCCAGTTTACTCACGGTGGCATAGTGTTCGCGCCGAAGCCTCGTAGCTACCGTGTCACCATTAATAAAAAGGTAAAGCGTATTGCGTTGTACAGTGCACTTTCCTCAAAAGTTGCTGACGGCGACATGATTGTTGTTGACAAGATTGTGTCCGAGGATTACAAGACAAAGACGATGGCCAACATGCTTGCTGCTGTCGGCGCAAAGAAGAAAGCTCTTGTCGTTCTTGATGAAGCTGATAAGATGACACTTAAGTCATTCGCAAACATCCCGAATGTTAAAACAGCTTCATACAACACTCTCAACGCTTTTGACATCATCAATTGCGACTCCTTCATTGTGACGCGCGGCGCGGTCGAAAAAATTGAGGAGGTTTACGCATAATGAAGTACGCAGAAGATATTATCCTTGCTCCTGTTATTACAGAAGCAAGCATGGCGAGGATGAGCGATAAGAAATACACATTTAAAGTTGCGAGAAAAGCTACAAAGCCGGAGATCGCGACTGCCGTTGAAAAACTTTTCGGTGTTGAGGTTGAAAGTGTCAACACTGTCTCAATGAAGAGAAAGCCGAAGAGATACGGTCAGCATTATAGCTACACCTCTGCGTGGAAGAAAGCAATTGTAACGCTCAAGAAGGACTCAAAGCCGATAGAGTTCTTTGAAGGGCTATATTGATGACGGGAGGAATTGAAAAGTGGCAACGATAAAATATAGGCCGATAACTCCCGGTAGACGCAATATGACAGTTGCGTCATTTGAGGAGATCACGAAATTTACACCTGAAAAGACGCTTGTTGTCATAAAGAAGAAGAAAGCCGGACGCAACAACGCCGGTAAGATAACAGTACGTCATAAGGGCGGCGGTAATAAGGTTAAATACCGCATAATAGACTTCAAGCGTCAGAAGGAAGGTCCTGCAACGGTTATCGGTATCGAATATGATCCTAACCGCAGTGCATATATCGCCCTTCTTAAGTATGAAGACGGTACGAAGAGCTATATCATAGCTCCTGTTGGCGTTAAGGATGGAGACGTTCTCTATTCCGGCGCAAATATTGATATCAAACCGGGCAATACACTCCCGATGGCAAACATACCGGACGGTACGTATATCCACAACATCGAAATTTACCCCGGTAAGGGAGCACAGCTTGTACGCGCTGCAGGCTCCCAGGCCCAGCTTCTCTCGAAAGAGAACGGCTATGCAGCAATTCGTCTCCCCTCCGGTGAGATGAGATATATACGCCTTGATTGCCGCGCTACGATCGGTCAGGTAGGCAATATCGATCATCAGAACGTTAAGATAGGCAAAGCCGGTAGAAAGCGTCATATGGGAATACGCCCGACAGTTCGCGGTTCAGTCATGAACCCGGTCGATCACCCGCATGGTGGTGGTGAAGGTAAAGCTCCGATCGGACATCCCGGTCCGCTTACACCGTGGGGCAAGCCTGCTCTCGGTTATAAGACAAGAAAGCAGAACGCGCGCACGAATAAATTCATTCTGAAGCGCAGAAACGGCAAATAAGGAGGACAAACGATAAATGAGCAGAAGCTTAAAGAAAGCGCCTTATGTCGAACCTAAGCTGTATGCAAGGATATGCGCCATGAACGAAAAAGGCGAGAAGAAGGTCCTCAAGACGTGGAGCCGTGACTCGACAATATATCCCGAGTTTGTCGGCCACACAATAGCCGTTCACGACGGCAGAAAGCATGTTCCGGTGTATATCACGGAGGAGATGGTAAGCCACAAGCTCGGTGAGTTTGCGCCAACACGCACCTTCAGAGGGCATTCAGGCTCTAAGACCTCCAACACAGGCTCTTAAGCGCAGAACAATTAAAACAAATAGAACATACGGAGGTCAAAAATAGATAAATGGAAGCTGTAGCACACCTCAAATATATACGCGTGTCACCACGAAAGGTTGTAAATGTTTTAAAACTTATACGTGGTAAAGACATAGATGTAGCGATGGGCATTCTCAAGAACACGAGGAAAGCTATTTGCCCTGACCTTATTAAGTTGCTTAAAAGCGCACGCGCTAATGCCGAAAACAACCACGAGATGGACGGTGGAAAACTTTATATTTCTGAATGCTACGTTTGCCCCGGCCCGACAATGAAGCGCCTTATGCCGCGTGCAAAGGGCAGCGCTGACGTAATTCTGAAGCGCACCTGTCACATCACAGTGAAAGTTAAGGAAAGAGAATAAGAAGGAGGCAAACAACTAAAGTATGGGTCAAAAAGTAAATCCTCACGGCATGCGCGTGGGTATTATTAGAGATTGGGACTCGAGATGGTACGCCTCCGACGAGAAATTCGGCGACATTCTCGTTTCCGACTACAACCTTAGGAAATACTTGAAAGAAAAGCTTAAGCTTGCCGGCATTCCTAAGATTGAAATTGAGCGCGCTAACGGAAGAATCAAAGTATTCATTCACTGCGCAAAGCCCGGCATGGTGATTGGCCGCGGCGGTGCAGAAATAGACAAATTAAAAACTGATATTGAAAAGATAGCTGGCATGCCTGCTTCAGTTAACGTAATCGAGGTAAAACCAATCGATTTAAATGCTCAGCTCGTCGCTGAGAATATTGCAAGCCAGCTTGAACGCAGAATTTCATTCCGCCGTGCAATGAAGCAGGCAATAGCAAGAGCGATGAAATGCGGCGCTAAAGGAATTAAAGTATCCTGCAGCGGCCGTCTCGGCGGTGCCGAGATTGCTCGCACCGAGCATTATCACGAGGGCACTATCCCGCTTCAGACACTGCGCGCAGACATTGACTATGGTTTTTGGGAAGCTCATACAACATACGGTAAGATAGGTGTTAAGGTCTGGATATACAAAGGCGAAGTTCTTCCCGAAATCCAGCGCACTGTATCTGAAACACCTGCAGCATCCCATCGCCAGAAGCATGAAGGCGATCGCCGTGAGGGAGGTAGACGTGGCTCACGCGGTGGAAACAAGGGCGCAGGTAATGCCGGGAACAAAGGTGCGAAAGAGGGAGGCAGAAAATAAATCATGTTGATGCCGAAAAGAGTAAAGTACAGACGCGTACAGCGCGGACGTATGAAGGGTAGAGCTCAGCGCGGCAACAAGATTACAAACGGTGAGTATGGTCTTGTTGCACTTGAGCCGGCCTGGATAACAAGTAACCAGATCGAAGCCGCACGTATTGCTATGACACGTTATACACGCCGCGGCGGTAAGGTTTGGATAAAGATATTCCCGGATAAACCGATTACAGTAAAACCAGCTGAAACACGAATGGGTTCCGGTAAAGGTTCCCCAGAGTACTGGGTAGCTGTCGTTAAACCGGGCAGAGTATTATTCGAGATGGGCGACGTTACGGAAGACATAGCACGGGAGGCAATGCGTCTGGCCTCGTATAAGCTTCCGATAAAATGTAAGTTTATGACGCGGCAGCAGCTCGAAAGTGAAGGGGAGGTATAATCGATGAAAGCAAGCGAACTCAGAGCAATGACCTCCGAGGAGCTTGAAAACAAGCTCGCGGAGCTTAAAAGCGAGCTATTCAACCTCCGTTTCCAACACGCGATTAACCAGCTTGAAAATACACATAGAATCGTGGATGTCAAGCGCGATATCGCGCGTGTAATGACCGTGCTTCACGAGAAAAACGCATAAGGAGGACGCGACAAAATGGCCAATACAGAAAATAAAACACGCGGAATGCGTAAAACGCGCACCGGCGTCGTTGTATCAAACAAGATGGATAAGACGGTCGTCGTCGCGATCAAGGACAACGTACGCTCTCCCTTGTACGGTAAGATAGTGAAGCGCACGAAAAAGCTCCATGTACACGACGAAAATAACGAATGCGGCATCGGTGATCGCGTAGTTGTGATGGAGACAAGACCCCTTTCTAAGACAAAGAGATGGCGGGTTGTCGAAATCATTGAAAAAGCGAAATAAGGACAGGGAAGGTGCTATAAATTGATTCAACAAGAGTCATATTTAAAGGTTGCCGATAACACCGGTGCCAAAGAGCTGCTTTGCATTCGAGTTCTTGGCGGTACTGGTAGACGTTATGCCAATATAGGTGATGTCGTTGTCTGTAGCGTTAAGAAGGCTACACCGGGTGGCGACGTCAAGAAAGGCGACGTTGTAAAAGCTGTTATCGTTAGAACAGTTCATGGTTTGAAACGCCGTGATGGCACAACGATACGCTTTGATGAAAATGCAGCCGTAATAATTAATGAAGATAAAAACCCAAAGGGCACACGTATATTTGGACCGGTTGCCCGTGAGCTTCGCGACAAGGAATTTTTAAAGATTCTGTCGCTTGCTCCGGAAGTGCTATGACGGAGGTGCAATAATGAAACATAGTTTAGATATAAAAAAGGATGACACCGTCGTCGTTATCTCCGGAAATGATAAAGGCAAGCGCGGTAAAGTGACAGCAGTCTCTCCGAAGGAAGGCAAAGTCATTGTTTCAGGTGTTCACATTGTTCATAAGCACCTGAAGCCGAAGAAGCAGGGCGATACAGGCGGTATTGTTGAAGTTGAAGGCGCTATTTATGCGTCTAAAGTGCAATTATACTGCCCGAAATGTGAACGCGGTGTCAGAATAAAGCACAAGATCGAAGAAGGCAAGGATGGCAAGTCCGTAAAGTACCGTGTTTGTGCAAAATGCGGCTCTAAGCTTTGATCGGAGGCAGTGTAATGGCAGTAGTAAGACTTAAGGAAATATATAAAAACGAAGCTGCTCCAGCTTTAATGAAGCGCTTCGAGTATAAAAGCCCAATGCAGATTCCTAAGCTCGTTAAAGTAGTCGTTAACGTCGGCTGCGGCGATGCGAAGGACAATCCAAAGGCTCTTGAAAACGTAATATCAGAGCTTACGATGATTACAGGCCAGCGTGCGGTACCAACGCTCGCTAAAAAGTCTGTTGCGAACTTCAAAGTTCGTGCAGGAATGAAAATAGGTGCGAAGGTTACATTACGCGGCGACAGAATGTACGAATTTGTAGATAAGCTGTTTATGTTTGCGCTGCCGCGAGTACGCGACTTCAAAGGTATAAGCGCAAATTCATTTGATGGCCGCGGAAACTATTCGCTTGGTCTTAAGGAACAGCTTATATTCCCGGAAATCGAGTTCGATAAAGTTGATAAAATACGCGGAATGAGTATTGTATTCGTTACGACAGCAAAAACAGACGAAGAAGCGCGCGAGCTTCTCAGACTCTTGGGCGCTCCGTTTGAGAAACAATAATCGGGGGATAACAGATAATGGCTAAAACCTCATTGATTTATAAACAGAAAAGAGAGCAGCGCTTTTCAACAAGAAAATATAATCGCTGCAAGATCTGTGGCCGTCCCCACGCTTATCTGCGCAAATACGGTATTTGCCGTATCTGCTTCCGCGAACTCGCATACAAGGGTCAAATTCCCGGAATTAAGAAAGCGTCCTGGTAAGGGCGGGTTCGTAAGAACAAAAATATCCGCTGCCCGAAAGGAAAGAAAACATTCTTTAACCCCGGGTGGGACAGCCGCGAAGATAAGCGGCAGCAAGATAAAGAGACTTGCACAGGAGGAAGCAAATAAATGCAGATTTCAGACGTTATAGCCGATATGCTAACCCGTATCAGGAACGCCAATGATGCTCGTCACGATACGGTTGATATTCCGGCGTCTAATTTAAAGAAATCCATTGCCGAAATTCTTATGACAGAAGGCTATATCAAGAGCTATCAGATCATAGAGGACGGCAAACAGGGGATAATTCGCATTTCACTTAAATATGAGCATGGCAAGCAGCGCGTAATCCGTGGCTTGCGCCGTGTATCGAAGCCCGGTCTTCGTATATATTCGAGCTACGAAAACATGCCGCGTGTAATGAACGGCCTTGGCATCGCTATCGTATCAACATCCAAGGGCATTATGACCGACCGTCAGGCTCGTGCAGAGCATATCGGCGGCGAAGTCCTTGCGTTCATCTGGTAAGGAGGCGAGGATAGTATGTCAAGAATAGGAAGAAAAGAAATTACAATACCGTCCGGCGTTACAGTAGATATCGCAAAGAACAACGCTATAACGGTAAAAGGACCTAAGGGCACGCTTTCAATGACGATTCATCCAAGAATCAAGGTTGAAAAAGACGGCTCTACAATTAAGGTTTCTCGCTCCACAGATGAAAACCTTGATAAATCACTTCATGGCCTTTCAAGAACGCTTATCAATAACATGATAATCGGTGTTACACAAGGCTATGAGAAAAAGCTCGAAATCGTAGGAAGCGGTTACAGAGCTTCGATGAACGGAAAGAATTTAGTTCTTAACGTTGGATATTCGCACTCTATCACAATCGTTCCTGAGGAGAACATTACATTTGAAACTCCGACGGCAACAAATATAACTGTTCGTGGTATCGACAAACAGAGAGTCGGACAGGTAGCAGCGGAGATCCGTTCAAAGCGTCCGCCTGAACCGTATCACGGTAAAGGAATAAGATATGAGGGCGAAAAGATACGCCGCAAAGCCGGTAAGGCTGGTAAGTAAGAAAGGAGCTGAGCGTAATGGTCACAATTAAGGATAAAAATAAGGCCCGCCTAAAAAGGCACGCTCGCGTAAGGGCGAAAATAAGCGGCACGCCGGAGTGCCCGCGCCTCTGCGTGTACCGCTCCAACAAGCATATCTCTGCCCAGATAATTGACGATGTAAACGGAGTAACGCTTGTTTCAGCATCAACACTTGAAAAAACGTTCGAGGGAAGTGGCTCGAACAAGGAAGCCGCAAGAAAAATCGGCGGTATAATAGCAAAAAGAGCGCTTGACAAGGGAATCAAAGCGGTTGTATTTGATCGCGGCGGCTACCTTTATCACGGGCGTGTATCGGAGCTGGCTGAGGGTGCCCGCGAGGGCGGCCTGCAGTTCTGACTTCGGTTTGTACACAACCTTGAAAAGCCGTATAATCTGAGCTTTTCAGGTTAAAAATCAGGAGGAATACTACACAATGGCAGTGAAAGAAAGAATCAATGCCGCAACGCTTGATCTTCAAGATAAGCAAATATCCCTCAACCGTGTAAGCAAAACTGTTAAGGGCGGCCGTGTTACAAGATTCGCAGCAATTATGGTTGTCGGCGATGGCAACGGTCATGTAGGTTACGGACTTGGTAAGGCAACTGAAGTACAGGAAGCCGTACGCAAGGCCATTGAGGATGCAAAGAAGAATATGATCACAGTATCTTTAAAGGATACGACAATTCCTCATGAAGTCATAGGGGAATATGGTGCAGGTAAGGTGCTTCTAAAGCCTGCCGCACCCGGTACGGGAATTATCGCAGGAAAAACCGTCCGTGCAATTCTTGAACTTGCCGGAATACGCAACATAAGAGCAAAGTGCCTGCGCAGCCGTAACCCCGTGAACGTTGTAAAAGCTACGTTCGAGGGTCTGAAAGCCCTGCGCACGGTGGAAGAAGTGGCTAAGAGCCGCGGAATTCCAGTCGATGCTATCAAGGGTTAAAGGAGGCGCTGGCAATGAGTAAGGATACAGCAATGCTTAAAGTAACTCTTGTAAAGAGTCTGATAGCCTGTAAGCCTAAGCAGAAAGCAACAGCATATTCACTTGGGCTGCGCAAGATAGGCGACAGCGCCGTTGTTGAAGACGACGCGGTTACGGCCGGCAAGGTTAAAGTCCTCTCCCATCTTGTAAAGGTGGAAAAGAAAGAGGCGTAAGCGTCGTGTGCGGCGCAGCACTACTTGTTAAGGAGGAAAACCATGAAGCTCCATGAACTTTCACCCGCTCCCGGCTCCGCAAAAAAAGCGTGGCGTAAGGGCAGAGGCATCGGCTCCGGTAACGGTAAAACAGCCGGCAGAGGTCATAAAGGTCAGAATGCTCGCTCTGGTGGCGGTGTAAGGCCCGGATTTGAGGGTGGACAGCTCCCGCTTTACAGGAAGCTGCCTAAAAGAGGTTTTAATAATATGTTCAGCAAGCAGTATGCGATAGTTAATGTATCTGATCTTGATATTTTCAACGATGGCGATACAGTAACAATCGAAACTCTGCTTGAAAAGAAAATTATTCGCAAGCCTTATGACGGACTAAAGGTTCTCGGTAACGGCGAACTTAACCGGAAGCTTAATGTACGAGCAACGGTATTTTCGGCCACGGCTAAGGAAAAGATTGAAGCCGCAGGCGGAACAGTCGAGGTAATCTGAGATGTTTACGACGTTTTTTAGCTGGTTTCAGCCCATAATAAACGCGTTTAAAACACCCGATCTCAGAAAGAAAATTTTATACACATTCTTCATTCTTCTTATATATAGAATTGGCGTAGCAATTCCTGTTCCGTATATCGACGCATACAACTTCTCCGGCATACTGGAGTCAAACGCCGGGAGCATGTTTGAATACCTGAACCTGCTCTCAGGCAGCGCCTTCTCTATGGCGACGCTGTTTGCGCTCGGTATTTCGCCATACATCACATCATCAATCGTAATGCAGCTGCTCACAGTTGCTATTCCTGCACTTGAGCGCTTGCAAAAAGAAGGGCCTGAGGGACAGAAAAAGATAACGCAGATTACACGTTATGTTACTGTTGCTCTCGCGCTTATCACAAGCTACGGTTATTACATGATGCTCAGCAAATACGGTCTTTTAACCGTAGAAGGATTCTTCCCGGCCATTATCATAGTCACCTGCTACTGCGCAGGTTCGGCTATTGTTATGTGGCTCGGTGAAAGAATCAATGAAAAGGGTATCGGCAATGGTATTTCAATAATACTTTTTGCGAATATCGTTTCCGGTAGCTTTGATGCTGTGACGACTATCCGCAATTATTTCGGCAAACATACGCTTATGGGCTATCTGACGCCTATTATCGCTATAATAATCGGGATAGCGATGATATACTTTATTGTATTCATTACAGAAAGTGAGCGTCGTCTCCCTATTGTTTACGCAAAGCGTGTTATAGGCCGTAAAATGTATGGCGGACAGAATTCAAACCTTCCGATAAAGTTGAATATGTCTGGCGTTATGCCTGTTATCTTTGCGAACTCCATTTTAGCGATTCCGGCTACTCTGGCTATGATCATCACGCCAAAGGATGGATCGTTCTGGGATAAAACCGTTAATTTCTTATCAAGCAACTCTTGGTTCTATCCGTTCATACTGTTCGTTTTAATCATCGCGTTCGGATATTTCTACATCACAATATCCTTCAACCCGATTGAAGTTGCGAACAACTTAAAGAATAACGGTGGTTCCATTCCTGGTATCCGTCCGGGACGTCCGACAGCGGAATATATTACAAGAGTTCTGAACAAGATAACACTTATCGGTTCTCTTTTCCTGTCAGTCGTTGCAATAGCACCGATTATAGCTAATATAATTACTGACCACGCTATTTCCGGTATTGCTTTTGGTGGTACATCGCTTCTTATCGTTGTTGGCGTTGCACTTGAGACCGCAAGGGATCTTGCTGCGCAGATGTCGATTCGCGGTTATCGCGGCTTTTTGCAGTAATATTTAACGGAGAAGTAAATGCACTACAATAACAATAAACAAATTAAGCTGATCTTTCTCGGCCCTCCCGGAGCCGGAAAAGGGACGCAAACGGAAATAATATCTGAAAAGTATTCAATACCAGCAATATCAACCGGTGCCATTCTTCGATCTGCAATAAAAAACCAGACCGAACTTGGTAAAACAGCAGCTAAGTACGTGGAAGCAGGCGAACTCGTTCCCGATGATATAATCATTGGAATCATGAAAGAACGCCTTGCCGAGGATGATTGTAAAAACGGATACATTCTCGATGGTTTCCCGCGTACCACGGCTCAGGCTATTGCACTCGATGAGTCCGGTGCGGAAATATCGCTTGTAATTAATCTTGCTGTTGATGATGATGTTATAATTCGAAGGATGAGTGGAAGACGCGTTTGTTGTACATGCGGCGCGACTTACCATATCGAGTATAACCCGACTGAGGATAATAAGACATGCCCGCGTTGCGGTGGCCCGCTTGCCTGCCGCAAGGATGATGAACCCTCGGTAGTTGAAAGCAGACTCAAAGTTTATCACGAACAAACTGAGCCTCTTATCAAATACTACGAGGAAAAGGGCATCTTGCGGACAGTAATCGGTCAGGAAAAGCTTGAAGATACAACAGCACTCACCCTTAATGTGATTGAAAATTACTTAAAGGGTTAAAAATTATTATGATTCATTTAAAAAACGCGGAACAGCTTAAATTAATGAAACGTGCGGGACGGATAGCTGGCGAGGCTTTACTTCTCGCCGGTGAAAATGTACGTCCGGGTGTCACAACAAAAAAGCTCGATGATATCATCAGAAACCACATCGAGCGTTGTGGAGCCGTGCCGTCCTTCCTTGGTTACGCAGGTTTTCCAGCATCCGCGTGCATAAGTATTAACGACGAGGTCATTCACGGAATCCCCTCCGAAGGGCGTGTCCTTGAGGAGGGTGATATCGTGAAGATTGATGTCGGCGCAAAATTCCGCGGCTATCATGGCGACAATGCGAGGACTTTCCCGGTCGGAGCTGTGTCAAATGAAGCGAAACGACTAATTGAGGTGACAGAAGCGTCATTCTACCGCGCCCTCGAAGCAATAAAAAAAGAAGGTGCGCGTATTGGCGACATAGGACACGCGGTCGAGTCGTATTGCGCTGAACACGGATATTCCGTTGTCCGAAGATATGTCGGACACGGTGTTGGTGAAGAGCTTCACGAAGATCCCGAGGTGCCCAATTTCGGGCGTGCGGGACACGGACTTCGCTTGTGTGCGGGTATGACCATAGCAATTGAACCGATGGTGAACACCGGCACAGGAGCTGTCAGGGAAATGCCTGATGGTTGGACAGTTAAAACAGCCGACGGCGGCCTTTCGGCGCACTACGAGCATACCGTGGCTATCACCGAAGAAGGTATAATATTGCTAACACAGGTATGACTAAAAAGTCGACTCCCAAAAGTAAAAATAACGCAAGAGTTGAAACGAACAACAGTACAATCATTAATGTTTCGGCCGAGTGTGTAGGTGAAGTAGTTATTTCACTCCGCGGTCGGGACGCAAAGCGCAGATTCGTTATAATCGGTGCTGCTGCAGACGAAGGTTATGTATATATTGCCGACGGAAGGCTGCGTAAAGTCGAATCGCCAAAGAAAAAGAAGCGTAAACATCTTCTGACGGAAGGAATGGCAACTCCTGAGATTGTAGACGCCATCCGTTGTGGCTCGATTACAAACAAGAAGCTGTGGAGATATATACGCAGCATTTCCACTGACTCTGACAGTACCAATTTTGTTGATACGCAATAGGATGTAGCGAATTTATTTTTGAAGAGTTTAATGTCTAATCAAGGAGGGCATGAATGCCGAAGGATGATGTAATAAAGTTCGAGGGAACAGTGACGGAAGCGCTGCCAAACGCAACCTTTCGCGTACAACTCCCGAACGGACATATCGTTACAGCAGTTATATCTGGAAAATTGCGCATGAACTACATTAGAATACTACCGGGCGACAAGGTGACCGTCGAAGTTTCGGTCTATGACCTGACGAAGGGACGCATAACCCGCCGCCTGAAATAAAACAGACAAGGGGACGGTACAGAAATGAAAGTAAGACCTTCCGTTAAAAAGATTTGCGATAAATGCAAAATCATCAAAAGAAAAGGCCGAGTCATGGTCATCTGCGAGAACCCCAAGCATAAGCAGAGACAAGGATAAAGGCTGAATAAGAGAGGTAAAACTAAATGGCTCGTATAGCAGGTGTCGACATACCGAATAACAAGCGCATTGAGATTGCCCTGACTTATATTTATGGCTTGGGCTTAAAGAGCGCACGTGATATATGCGCAAAGACGGGTGTAAATCCCGATACGCGCGCGAAGGATTTGACAGAAGAAGAAATTGCTAAACTTCGTGACGAGATCGAAAAGAACTATCGTGTTGAAGGCGATCTTCGCAGGGAAGTCGCAATGAACATCAAGCGCCTCGTTGAGATTAACTGCTACCGCGGCATCCGTCACAGAAAAGGTCTGCCGGTACGCGGTCAGCGCACAAAGACAAATGCGAGGACAAGAAAAGGTCCGGCGAAGACGATCGCTAACAAGAAGAAGTAAAGGAGTAACGATAAACAATGGCAGCAACAGCAAAGAAAGCTATTAAGAAACGCCGCGAGCGTAAAAATATTGAAGTCGGCGTAGCACATATCAACTCCACCTTCAATAATACTATCGTCACGATGACAGATGTAAAGGGCAATACTATTGCATGGGCGTCTTCGGGCGAACTTGGCTTCAAGGGCTCGAGAAAATCAACTCCATATGCAGCACAGACAGCAGCAGAGCATGCAGCAAAGCTTGCAATGGATCAGGGACTCAAGTCTGTTGAAGTATATGTACGTGGACCCGGTTCAGGACGTGAAGCTGCAATTCGTGCTCTTGCGGCAGCTGGACTTCAAATTACACTCATCAGAGACGTGACTCCGATTCCGCATAACGGGTGCAGACCCCCGAAACGTAGACGCGTCTGATTGAAAACCATAGAAAGGATTAGCAACAGATATGGCAAGATATACAGGACCTTCGTGCCGTCTATGCCGCAGAGAAGGCAAAAAGCTTTATCTTAAAGGCGACCGCTGCCTGAGCGAAAAGTGTGCCGTCAGCAGACGTCCTAACGCTCCAGGACAGCACGGGGCATCGCGCATAAAGGTTAAGGAATACGGCATTCAGCTGCGTGAAAAACAGACAGCAAAACGCTATTATGGCCTTCAGGAAAAGCAGTTTAAACAGTATTATATTAAAGCTGAGAAGAAGCCTGGAATAACAGGTGAAAATCTTCTGACCATGCTCGAAACAAGACTTGATAACGTCGTTTACAGAATGGGCATGGCATCGAGCCGTAAAGAGGCCCGTCAGCTCGTGCTTCACGGTCACTTTAGACTCAATGGTAAGAAGGTTGATATCCCCTCCATTCTTGTGAAGCCAGGCGATGTCATTTCGCTTAAAGAAGGTAAACGCGATTCTGTTAAGATCAAGGAGCTAATTGAACGTTGTCAGACAGCTCTTGTTCCAAAGTGGCTTGAAGTTGACCGTAATAATATTGTCGCACGTGTCATTGCAATGCCTACACGCGATGATATTGACTTTGACTTCAACGAGCAGCTTATTGTCGAGCTTTACTCCAAGTAATAACATGCTCCGATATTACCGTATATGCCAGCCATATACCATATCGGACGCTTTCCGTGGAGTATATTGGCTTAAAAATAGTATCGGTAATTATCAATTTAATGGAAATCACGCGACGCGCAGATAGGCGCGCCGGCTCTGGAAAGCGATTTGCATAAAATTGAGTATTATGGAGGGTTATTGAATGATAGAGATAGAAAAGCCGAACATTATTACCGAAAGCATTAGTGATGACGGTAAAACCGGCAAATTCGTCGTGGAGCCGCTTGAGCGCGGCTATGGAATCACGCTCGGAAACTCTCTCCGCAGAGTGCTTCTTTCCAGTCTGCCCGGCTATGCCGTCACGTCGATCAAAATCGACGGCGTGCAGCATGAGATTTCCACTATAAATGGTGTTAAAGAAGATGTTACCGAAATAGTTCTCAATGTAAAGGGCATTATTGCAAAACTGCACGGTGCGACTCCGAAAACAGCAATTATTGATGTTACGGGGCCGTGTGAAGTTACTGCAGGCGATATTAAGCAGGATGTTGACATTGAGATACTAAATCTTGATCATCATATCGCAACACTTTGCGAAAACACACGCTTTTACATGGAACTGACGTTTGATTACGGACGTGGTTATGTATCTCAGGAAAAGAATAAGCAGATATACTCGTCCAATTATCCGTCAGGGACATCAGCACCGATTGGAATAATATATACCGACTCTATATATACGCCTGTATACAACGTAAGCTATACAGTCGAAAATACACGTGTCGGTAACATTACTGACTATGACAAACTAACGCTTGAAGTTAAGACAAACGGAACGATTTCAGCAAAGGAAGCGGTTTCACTCGGAGCCAAGATACTCAACGAGCATCTCAACCTCTTCGTCAATCTTTCTGATGAAGCGAAGAAGGCCGAAATCATGGTTGAACGCGAGGAAACCAAAAAAGAAAAAGTTCTTGAGATGACCATTGAGGAGCTTGACCTGTCCGTTCGCAGCTTCAACTGCTTGAAGCGCGCAGGGATAGACACAGTCGAAGATTTAATAAATAAGACCGAAGAAGAAATGATCAAGGTTCGGAACTTAGGAAAGAAATCGCTTGAAGAAGTCATCCAGAAATTGCATTCACTTGGCCTCGATCTAAAACGGGAAGAGGATTAATTCGACAGGAGGTAACTTGATATGCCCGGGACAAGAAAGCTCGGCAGACCGACCGACCACAGAAAAGCTATGCTGCGTGGCATGGTAACGTATCTGCTTGAGAAAGGTTCCATCGAGACGACGCTGGCGCGTGCAAAGGAAGTACGTGCTCTCGCTGAGAAGATGATAACTCTCGGCAAGGAAAACACACTTGCAAGCCGCCGTGCCGCTCTTGCATATATAACAAAAGAAGACGTTGTGTCTAAGCTGTTCAATGAAATTGCCCCGAAGTATGAAAACAGACAGGGTGGTTATACACAGATATACAAGCTTGGCCCTCGCCGCGGCGACGCCGCCGAAATGGCGCTTATAAAGCTTGTCGACTAATAAGCAGCAACATATTTATATTACGCGGTAAATATTTATCGTTGACATATAAATAAAAGTGCTTACACAAAAATTGATGAGCCGTCAGTTGGTATACCGTCATTATTAAAAAATGAGCCTTCGGTAAGAGAAATTCTACCGAAGGCTTTATGTTTACATAGCCACATTTATAATGTGTATTCTAAGTATAACTTGCGGTATAACAATCGAATATTGAAGATAGAACGTGTGATGATAGTATTATAAAAGGAATAAAGCAGAGAGAACAAACAGAAATAATAAAACCGCCTGTTTGATAGGCGGTTTTATCTGTGCAATGATATGATATAAATAGTTAAATAATAAATCAGTCAACAGAACCACGGCGGCGCTGGAAGAACTTGACGAGCTCGACAATCGGTATAACGGTAATGGCTAAACCTATTGCAATGACATACTCGGTAAACGATATAGAGGTGAAACCAAAAGCATTTGACATGAAAGGAACGTATATAACGACAGCTGTCAGAACAAAAGCAAGTGCGCATGCAACCCACAACCAGACATTTTGCTTTTTCAGTGTAAAGACTGATTCACGGCGCGAGCGCATATTGAAGGAATGGAATATCTCCGCCATAGACATTGTAAGGAACGCCATCGTTGTTCCGTCAGCGCTGTTCGTCAGCTCCCATGCACCTGCTTCGATGCGGTGTCCGACCAAATATGCTATTAACGTGAGGAAAGCAATGAGCACACCCTGATAAATAGTGTCAAAGCCTACGCCACCGGAGAAGATTCCTGCTTTAGGATCACGCGGTGGCTTTTTCATTGCGTCAGGTTCACCCGGTTCCATGCCAAATGAAAGCGCCGGTAAGCTGTCCGTTATCAGGTTGATCCATAGAATATGGACTGGCTTGAGCAGCGTAAAGCCAAGCATTGTAGCCATAAATATGCTGATAACCTCGCTCAGGTTCGATGAGAGCAGGAACTGAATTGCTTTTCTGATGTTAGAATATATTTTGCGCCCTTCTTCAACTGCAGCGACGATCGTTGCAAAGTTGTCGTCAGCGAGAATCATGTCAGCAACGTTTTTCGTAACGTCGGTGCCCGTTATTCCCATGCCAACGCCAATGTCAGCGGATTTAATGCTTGGTGCGTCGTTTACACCGTCGCCTGTCATCGCTGTTATCATGCCGCGCCTGCGCCATGATTCAACAATGCGAACCTTATGCTCAGGCTGAACGCGGGCGTAGACGCTGTATTTATCAATCGTGGCATCAAGCTCCTCGTCAGTGAAGGAATCAAGCGCCTGCCCGAGAATTGCTTGCGAAGGATCTGTAAGTATTCCAAGCTCACGTGCGATAGCAACGGCTGTGTCGATATGGTCGCCCGTTATCATGATGACACGAATACCTGCGTCATGGCACAAATCAACGGCGGCTTTTACTTCCGGCCTTATCGGGTCAATCATACCGTAGAGTCCGAGGAATATCATATTGTCCTCAAGCACATCGGAATCGTATTTTTCCGGTAGTGAATCATACTCACGGTATGCGGCGGCGATAACGCGCAGAGCGCGGTCAGCCATCGATTTGTTCGCAAGGCGTATGTTGTTGAGTAATTTATCCGTCATCGGAACGACACCGGATTCAGTCAAGACATGTGTGCAGCGGGAAAAGATAACATCCGGTGCACCGGTTGTGTACTGTACGTATCTACCTCCATCGATTGGATGGAAAGTTGACATCATTTTGCGCATTGAATCGAAAGGAATCTCTCCAACACGCGGGAATTCTTTCTTTAATACGTTTTTATTCAATCCAATCTTTGCGGCATAGTTGACAAGCGCGCATTGTGTCGGCTCGCCGGTGGATATACATGTTTCGTCGTCGTATTCGGCATCGGTGCAGAGCGCCATAGCTGCCGCGAGCATTTCCTGTTCATCGCCGTATGTGTCGACGACAGTCATTTTATTCTGCGTTAGCGTTCCGGTTTTATCCGAGCAAATAATCTGAGCGCTGCCAAGCGTTTCAACGGCAGTAAGACGCCGTATAATGGCGTTTCGCCTTGCCATTTTCGTTACGCCAATCGATAAGACAATCGTTACAACGGCAACGAGTCCTTCAGGAATCGCGGCGACAGCAAGGCTAACGGCAAGCATAAAGGTATCGAGCATTGAATCGACATTTATTGTGCCTGCCCGCAACATACCGATAGCAAATATAATGACGCTGATTATGAGAACGCCCCATGTGAGCAGCTTTGAAAGCCCGGCAAGCTTCATCTGAAGCGGTGTTGCTTCATCTTCGGCTTTTGTTAAGGCATCTGCTATCTTGCCCATCTCGGTTGACATACCGGTAGCTGTGACGACAGCGACACCACGGCCGTATACGACCGTACTGCCCATATATACCATGTTGCGACGGTCACCAAGAGCGATGTCACCATTCTTTGCGGTTAATGTATCTGACGTTTTTTCAACCGGAACCGACTCTCCGGTCAGTGCGGCTTCTTCGACTTTCATTGACGCGCACTCAATGATACGCGCATCGGCAGGTACGGCGTCTCCGGCCTCAAGGTGAATGATGTCGCCGGGTACGAGGTCTTCGCTTTTCATAATCAGTAGCTTTCCGTCGCGAAGTACCTTTGTCGTCGAAGCGGTCATTGATTTTAACGCTTCTATTGCTTCTTCGGCTTTAGTTTCCTGTACGACGCCAAGAATAGAGTTTATCAGGACAACAACAAGAATTATTATGACATCAGTCGGAGACTCATGTTCATAAATTGCTGTAATTGCTGACAATATAGCAGCCGCAAGGAGCACGATTATCATCGGATCGGCAAGCTGTTTCGCAAACCGCTTGAGAAGGCTTGTCTTTTTGCCCTCAACAAGCTTGTTTTTCCCGTTTAATATAAGTCGCGATTCAGCCTCTGATGAGGAAAGACCACCAGCTCCTGTTTCGAGTTGAGTAAAAACCTCATCTTTGCTCTTTAAGTAATAATTCATCGAAAACCCCTTTAGATCTTTTTATATGATTATGAACAGAAGTATAAGACATATTCGTCATGGCACACATTATGCCACGATTATTAATATATTACAGGTTGTATTTTAATATATCAAAAAATTATGACCCCACTGTGTCGATGTAATAATTAAATATGGGCATATGAAAGTGCGGCACCTATAACAGTAGCAAATTGTGCACGAGGTGGAATTATAAAATTAACGTCAAAATATCCTGCAAGCTTAGAGAAAATTACAGATGCCGGAGACGGCGTCGTTAAATTGCCTGTAAGCACAATGTCACGCGTTCCGTAACTGCGCGATGCGAATATTGTCATCATCGCTACTGTTTCATATACCATGTTGAAAAGCCCGAGTGCAAAGTCACTGTTAGTTGCAAATCCGCCGATGTTGCCGAAATTCGCAGCCGTGAGTGATTCCGACATACCGTCAATCTGCTTTGCCGTCATATTGCCGACAAGCAAGTCGACATTTTTAAGGTCTCCGTCGCGGGCGAGTGCTTCAAGGTCCTCAATTGTGTCAATTCCAAGTATTTTCTTTGAAAGACCAAGTAAAGTGCCACCTCCCACACCGGTACCACCGAGATACTTTGGTTTTGCTCCTGCTTCGGCATAAATTATGGCAGTTCCGGTTCCCATGCTGGCGACTATAGCGCGCGGTAGTGATGAAAGATAAATGCCGCCAAGACCAATGCAGGTAAACTCGGGTACATGAGTGCATGGTAGAGAATAAATTGGTTTTGAAGTATAGGTCGACCCGACGCCGGTTATCATGACGCGCTCAATGTCAGACAGGGAAAGGCCGTTTTGGTCAGTGAATTTTCCAAATGCACCATATAAAGAAGTCAACGGATCGTTAGCACGCACAAAAATCGGCTCTATAAGGGTTGACGCGTTCATTTCTTTTGCATTTTTAAAACCAACAATTTTTGTTGTACTGCCACCAACATCAATTCCAATAATTACGCCCAAAAGATGCCTCCAAAAATTATCCTTATAATTATAATACGCGATAAACCGCGCTTATATAAAATATACCACAACCTTGTCGCTTTTGCAATATAATGATATAATTAAGTGAAAACCTGAGCAATTATCACGAACGGGAGGTACAATATAGTGACGGTGAGGGAGTTGCTTTACGATAAAAAACTTTTTATTTTTGATATGGACGGCACAATTTATTTAGGGGAGCAACCGTTTTCCTTCGCCGTTTCATTTATAAATAAACTCAGATTATCCGGCAGGCGAGTTCTTTTTTTTACAAATAATGCATCACATACATCCCCATACTATTTTAAAAAGCTTGAGCGTCTCGGCTTCTCACCCCGTAAAGATGAAATACTGACGTCAGGGGATGTGACGGCTGAATTTCTCCTAAGACATCGTGCCGGTAAAACTGTTTATCTTGTGGGCACGGATGAATTATACGATGACTGGGCGGCAAAGGGTGTTAAGCTGTCAAGAAACGGGGAGGGCGCAGATATCGTTGTCACGAGCTTCGATACATCGCTTACATACGAAAAGCTATCAGTAGCATGTAAGCTGGTCCGTGGTGGTGCCGAATATCTTTCTACACATCCGGACTTTAACTGCCCGACAGAGGACGGATTCATACCGGACAGCGGAGCAATAGCTGCTTTTGTCACAGCTTCAACGGGCGTTGTGCCGCGGTATTTCGGAAAGCCGTACCCGGAAACGGTCGATATGATAAAAGAGGTCACGGGAGCGAAAACTCACGAAATCTGTATTTTCGGAGACAGGCTTTATACGGATATTGCAACAGGGCGGCGCGCTGGTATAACATCAGTTCTTGTCCTGACAGGCGAAACAAAAATAAGCGATGTAGAAGCAGCAAAAGAAAACAACCGCCCAGACCTTATTATCCCCTCGCTTGCTGATGCCGATGAAGCATTATTTGCATAAGTAAAGAAGGGAAGATATAAAAATATAATGCAAAAGCGTCAAGCCATATGTAGCTTGACGCTTTCACGTTTTTATATTAAAAATTCTCAAGCCGCCGTTTCTGACGGTATTCGCGGCGCTTTTTCGCCGCTTCATATTCAGCGCGTTCTTCTTCTGTTTCAATGATGAGAGGCGGAACTTTAACAGGGTGTCCGTTTTCATCAATAGCAACAATCACGAGGTACGCTCTGTTGATAAGGCGGCGCGTGCCGTCAAGGCTTTCGGCGACAGTATCAACGCGAATCTCCATTGATGTATTGCCTGTGTACGTGATACGGCCTGACATAATGATTATATCGTTCAAATAAGCCGGTTCTTTGAACTGTAGGTTGTCAATAGCGGCTGTCGTTACATTCATGCCACAGTGCCTGCGCGCAACGACAGCGGCAAGCATATCAATCCACTCAAGAAGCTTACCGCCATAAAGGCGGTTATAGCCGTTCATCGTGCTCTGAAGAAGAATCTGCACGTTCTCCGTATAAGAATCTGCAACTCTTTTACCGGGAAGTTCTTTGTTTTCTGTGTTCTTTGTGTTTTCCATTTATAAAAAACCTCAAAGGAGACAAAATATAATAGTATATGCAATATTAAAAACTAATGGCTGTTTCTTTTCAAGTTATTTTGATGAAACGTTTATTTTGAAATTAATCTAAAAAATTAATTCCTCAATAAACGAGTTACGTTTATGTTATTATACTATATTATTTATAAAGTTATCAATGGCAGTGTCAGAAGATTAATATGCTAATTTAAAATACTCATTTGTGCTTATTATACATAGTTGTCTTCCTTAATGAAATTTGTACTATTTCGTTTTGTACGCGATTACGATTCAGCTATATTAAACAAACGGACGACTGATGGACGACTGTCACGTAAAACACCTCACTAACACAAAAACAAACCCCTGTAATTTTTATAGTAATTACAGGGGTTTTTGAAGATTGCGGAGGGAGGATTTGAACCTCCGACCTTCGGGTTATGAGGCCAACGCACTATTTGACAACTAGTGTTATCCAGTGTTATCTAATACCAAACTACATTCTAAAAATCCTTATTTCAAGCCATTTATCACTGTATTTCTCAATTTTTCGTCAATTATTTTCGTGTACATATTTCGGAAAAGTGTTAGAAAATGTGTTAGAAAAGTAGCTCACTATTGAAATATTCATTTAATACACATCTCGTACCATATGATTAAAAGTCAGAAAGGATATTTTTTACATGGGTTTATAATGGTTTATTTAATCCCTTATAAAACCTAAAATAACGGCTTAGTTAAAGGCTTTTTCTAGTTTGATCTTAAAATCTTAACAAAATTCGAACTTTACGAATTTTCGAATTTATACCTTAGATTTTTTGAAAAAAATTTAAAAACTGGGTAGGGCGTTTATCAATAGGAATTAATTGATGTCATGTATTATTTGCGTAATATTGCGTTTAAGTTGCTGTTGATTTAAATTTATAATTAATGTCACAAAACCTTCCAATCAATCGTTATTAAATAATGTACGAAATAACTGGAGGGTGACATAAATGATCGTAAAATGCAAAGTTAATAAATGCTACTATAATCTTAACAATGAAGAAATTGAATTGTTCGGTTTGATTTTTTATGAATATGGAAATGAGAATAATATAATAAAAGTTGTAGATGGATTGTTTACATCGTATGAAAGAATTGAAAAACTACATAATTTAATTAATTCTAATGATTTAGATGAACTTCATATTATAGATGTTTGTGAGGACGCTATTTTAAATTATGAGTTGGATATTTTAGACTATACAATGATTGCTTAATTTCTTATACAAATTTAACTAAATAATTGTAATATGTTTTTAATCTAGGCGTTGAATTGGATACTTATCTATCCATTTCAGCGCCTATTCTATTTAGTAGAAATAAGAATTGTAGGTTTGTCAAAGATATGTTACACCGAGGTACAAAAAATATGCAGCACCTGTTTAGGTGACTGCCATTTAAGAGGACGCATAGGAAAAGCATTGTGAACAGCCAGTTGAGCGTTGAGATCATCTAGAGAATAGAACTTATGAGTTGCATAAAAGTATTCGTTGTCTTTACGGTGCGAACGATTAACCTTACCATTATGCCTTGGAGTAAACGGTTTTATGAGCTTGTGCTGAATACCAAGTTGTTTGAGCGTACGCTCAAACAAGGTTGGCGTATTTGAGTTACTGGCAAAACATTTGGTAAATTCAAGTCCATTATCCGTCTGAACACATTCAACTTTGAATGGAAATGCTTTTAGCATATTTACAAGAAACAGCGTTGATGTATAAGTGCTTGCTTTATCAAAGGCTTTCACATATCGAAACTGTGAATACTCATCAATTGCTGTATATTGATAATACTTCTTACCCTTAGCCTCTCCAACCATACAGGAAGCAGGTACATGCTTTACATCAATTTGCACACGCTGCCCAGGATAATACATGGTTTCATATGGCTTAGGAATATATTTTGGGTTTGGTGGCTTTACAGCCATCTGTCCTTGCTTTACTAGAACCCTATACAAACCTGTTATAAAACGTGTATAACCTTTCTGCCTTAGCTTTACCCAAAATACTACTAATCCTTATACTTGATTGCCGCTTTTGTAACACCATATTTATAATAATAATCAATTAGGGATCGCCTGTACTTCATGGTGTTATCTAATTCATAGCGAATAGGAAACCCCCTTGCTTTGTTGGTGTGTAGCAGCTCAACTATAGCACAGGCTTCTCCTATTCGCTATCTATTTTCATCCCAAATGTAATACTTCTATTGTAATCCAACACTATTCTATTTTGTAGAAATAAGAATATTATTGAAAAATCATATCTAATATTGTATAATAATGTCTAATACTTCCATTAGAGTAAAATATAAGATATAATATTATAAGTTGGTGAAATAGTTATGATTTTAACCTATTATCTATTATTGCTAGATTCAGATGAAGAAAAAGACCAATTTTCACAGATTTATAACACTTATAGAAATCTTATGCATTTTGTAGCGAGAAGAATTCTTAATGATGATTACTTAGCTGAAGATGCTGTTCATAATGCTTTTTTAAAAGTTGTAAAACACTTAGATAAAATTAAAGAAGATTTGTATTGTCACAAAACAAAAAATTTTTAGTTATTATAGTAGAGAATACCGCAAAAGATATTTATAACAAACAAAAAAGAGACAACGTTTCTTTGGATTCTTTAGAAATTGATTTACCTTGTGATATAGATATTGAAGAAGATATATTAAATCAGATAGAAGCTTCAGAGATTGTAAATGAAATCAAATTATTTCCAGCAACCTACAAAGATGTGTTGATGCTTCGTATTATTTATGATTTATCTTATAAAGAAATATCAAACATATTAAATATTCCTGAAGCAACGATTAGAAAAAGGTTTGAGAGAGCAAAAATAAAATTAATTGAGAACTTAAATAAGGAATTGGTGAACAGATGAAAAATAATACCTTGTTTGAAACTAAATTAAAGCAAGCGTTGGAAATATATATAGATTATAAGGTGTCGAGTTTACCAAAACTTGAAGAATTAGAAAATTATCATACTTTTTCACCTGATTTTGAAAAAAATGAATAAGCTTATACATATTTATAAAAAACCATATTACATTATGATAAATAGTGTTGGGAAAAGAATAGCAATTTTTATTGTGACAGTTTTTATAGCAACTTTTATGACAATTTTAAGTGTTGATGCATTAAGGAATAACGTTTTTGATTTTTTAGTAAATATTTACGAAGATTTTATTGCTATATTTTACAATAATTCGCTTGAAGATAATTCGGACAAAAAAATAGAAGAGATTTATGTTCCTCAATATCTTCCAGAGGGTTTTGAAATTATTTTAAATGACAATCGCAAAACAGTAGTATTACAGATATATTCTGACGCTAAGGACAACCGTATAATTTTTGAACAAATTGTTTATTCCATAGAACTAATTGTTGATACTGAAAATAGAGAATATGAAAACATTGATATTAACGGAAATACAGGACTGTTTTATATAGATAGAGGTATTAACCACTTAATATGGAATGACAGTAAATATAATTTTCAATTAAAAGCTCCTATAAGCAAAGAAGAAATGATTAAAATTGCAGAATCTATTATTCCTCAATAATACTCCAAAATATTCCGATTCGTAGATTAACACAGAGCAGATTTGTTAGTAAGGCCGTATAAACGCAGACTGCGAACAGGCATTTTCACGCAAGTGAAAATGCCTCAGACTGAAGACAAAGTCCACCGAACAGGTGGATTTTGTTGTTTTTAGCGGAAAAATATAATACAATAGAGAAAAAGGAAGAGCGTATACAAAGGATAAGCAAGGAATGTTAAGTAAAGACAGGAAAGAAAAGAACACGCAATATGAGATAGTAAGCATAGAAGACCTGGTACCTAAGGATCACATATTGCGGGAAATAGACAAGGCGATTGACTTCAGCTTCATATATGAGATGGTAAAAGACTATTACTGTGCAAATAACGGACGGCCGTCAATCGCCCCGGTAGTTTTGTTTAAAATTGTGCTGATACAGTACACATTTGGGATACGCTCAATGCGACAAACGATCAAAGAAATAGAAGTAAACGTAGCATACCGCTGGTTTTTAGGCTATGGTTTGACCGAGCCCATCCCACACTTCACGACCTTCGGAAAGAACTATATCAGGCGTTTTGCAAACACCGATATATTCGAGCAGATATTCAATAAGATATTGTCGGAAGCAGTAAAGGCAGGTTTTGTAGATGCCAGCGCCGTGTTTATTGATTCGACACATATTAAAGCTAACGCCAACAACCATAAGTACATAAACGAAGTTGTGAAGGTAGAAGCGAAACGCTATCAGGCAGAGTTAGAAAAAGAGATAGAGCGGGACCGGGAGAATCATGGGAAAAAGCCGCCGAAACCGCCCAAAGACGGAGGAACACCTGCTGTAAAGACAGTGAAAAAGAGCACGACCGACCCGGAGTGCGGACTGTTTCATAAGGGGGAGCATAAAAAAGAGTTTGCCTATACGGCTCACGTCGCATGTGACAAGCACAATTTCATACTTAGCGCCGACGTATCAGCCGCAAACGTCCATGACAGTGAGATGTTTGACGGATTGTATAGTGATGTTATAGCAAGGTTTCCTGAGATATAGATGGTGGCTATCGACAGCGGCTACAGAACCCCCTGGATAATGAAACAGATATTTGACAGCGGCAGACTCCCCTGCATACCCTACAAGCGTCCAATGACAAAAGAAGGCTTTTTCCGTAAAAATGAGTATGTATACGATGAGTATTACGATTGTTATCTCTGTCCGAATAACCAGGTATTGAAGTACAGCACAACAAACCGTGATGGATACCGCGAATACAAGAGCGCCCCGGATGTTTGTCGAAGTTGTCCGTCAAGAACGAAGTGTACGGGGAGCAAAAACTATCAGAAGGTTGTTACCCGTCACGTGTGGGAAGACTACATGGAGCGGGCGGAGGACATTAGGCACACACCTGAGGGTAAAGAGACCTACAAGCTGCGCAAAGAAACGATTGAGCGTGTATTTGCAGATGCCAAGGTAAAACACGGGCTGCGATTCACACAATACAGAGGTTTGGCAAGGCTTAAGATGCAAGTCTTGCTTACTTTCGCATGCATGAATCTCAAAAAGCTGGCGAGATGGAAGTGGAAAACCGGCTCTCCATTGCCTTCTTTACGTTATTTTATCGACTTATTACGAATATTTTGCCCATATATCAAAAACTCCTATCCGGCTTTCGCCTGATGGGAGTTTTTCTTCAGTCTGAGGCATTTTCACGCAAGTGAAAATGCCTGTTTTCTTTGAAATGCCGAAAAAATAGCGAAAATCCGCTGAAAACAAGGGGATACATGCCCCCTTAATGGGTACGAGGGTGCGGACAAAAAGTTGGACTTGAACTTGCTCCGAAAGGAGAAGAATATGTACACAAAAGAACAATACCTTAAAGCACTTGAGGTTTATTATGAAACAGGTTCAGTTACTCAAACCATCACCATTCTCGGCTATCCGCTGGTAGTGATTATGCTGATAATTCCAGCCTTGATCGGAATGAAGAATGAGATTTGTTTCATCCGGTATTTTTCAAAAGCCTTGTCCAGCATGGTCGTTACCATACTCAGAACAGTCGGTCAGAGATCGTATAGCTGACGAGATCACTACTGCAAAGATCGAGGATTGGTGAAAGATACAGCTTCTCTCCAAACAAACTGAACTCTGTCACATCTGTGGCCCACTTCTGATTCGGTTTCTCGGCATAGAAATCCCTATTCAACAAATTGGGCGCAATCTTGCCGGTTTCACCTTTTGTAAGAACGATATTTTTTCATTCTAACACGGCAAACAAGTCCCAGTTCTTCCATTAGCCGTTGAACCGTCTTGTAATTCAAGGAAATTCCACGGCTGTGCAGCACTGCCGTTATACGACGATAGCCATATCGTCCTTTTTTCTAATGGTAGATGGTTTCTATGACTATTTTGGCGTCGGCATATTTATCTGCCCTTTTTGATTGCTTTTCATGATAGTAATAGGTTGAGCGCGCAAGCTGGGCTACTTCCAGCAGAATATCCAGTGGAAAGTCTTGCCTCAGTTCTCGGATTACTTGAGCTTTTTGCGCGCTCGTTGCTCGTCTTCAAAAACCAAGGCTTGCAATTTTTTAGGTAGGTATTCTCCGCTCGCAGTCGTTAATTCTCTGATATTAGATCTTCCTCAACCTGCTTAGACAGCTTAGCAGGCCAGCCTTTGCTTCCTCTTCCTCGACGCTTTACCGCAAGTCCTTCCGCACCCTCTGTCAGGTAGATGCGTTCCCATTTTGCTGCTCGGTGATGCGATAAGTCAAATCGTCATTCAGCTTCCCTGTAACTCAGCCGTTCCTTTTGCATTGTTTCCACTACCAGTTTTTGAATTCTGGCGTAAAGCGATTATTTGGTTTCCCTCTTGGCATAAAAAACACCCCATTCGTTATCAGTATACCATACTGTCTAACAAATGAGGTGCAGTTCACCATTCACACTGCGGTCTATTTTCCGCAGTAAGTGATTCTTTGGAACCAATCCTTCTATATCTGTTACTGCTACTTCTTTTCTTCCGTCTTCATGCTTTATAATCATCTTCATCACCTACCTCTATTTTACCATATTTACGCAAAATAGCCCAGCTTTCGCTGGACTTTTTCGACAAACTAAACAGGCATTTTCAAGAAGGGAAAATGCCTGTTTTTTTATTGCATGAAAATATTGCAAAGATCTACTGATAGCAAAGGATACATTAAATACCTCACATCTGCTTCTAAATTACGACTTTAGACAACTCTGTCATTCCTGATATAAACAATAATTCCGATTACAATAAATTTTGGGATTGTATAAAAAAATTACAAAATAATGTCACAAATTCTTGTTGTATCCGGTTATATATTATAGAAAACCATCAAAATAATTAGGAAGGTGTTGTTTATGAGAAAAAAATTGTCTCACTATTTGTTTGTGTGGTATTGTTATTTACCACATCTTTTGCTGTTAGTGCTCAGACAAATGATTCCCTTTTATTTTCAGACGAGGAAATAATAGTTCAGCCGTATCTTACTTATATTAACAGTACTTCTACTGCTTTATCTATTAGTTCAGGGCTTGCAGATTGCTATGGATCCATACTTTGTTATAATACAGTAAATAAAATTACAATAACACTTTATTTAGAGAAAAAAGGGCTATTAGGCCTATATTGGACAACTGTAACTAGCTGGTCACAAACGTATTATGATACTTTTGCGTATCTTGCAAAGTACTATAGTCTTTCTTCTACTGGTGTTTATCGCGTACGTGCAGTTTATGTTGCCTATAGCGGAAGTAACAGTGAAACAATTACTTCAACTAGTTCAGAAGTTAGTAATTCAAAATAATGTAGTAAATATTTTGGCTATATAATGTGACATTATAAATGAGGTGGCGGTTATGCCACCTCATTCTTTATTAATAGTACTGAATTTTAATTTCATAAGTCAGTTTTCTATCCGACTTTCGATCGGTAGGTTAAAATTGTTACAGTAACTTTTAAATATTTTACTAAAATAATAGATACTAGCCTAGTGATAGCCTAATATATTGAAACTGATTGTAAATATACTTCCAGCTCAAGGTGTAGTACTGCAAGTTTTAATGATAAATACCTAGTGTTTACATGTTTAGAATCCAAGAAATGTTTGGATACCCTTCTGATACATGTTTTCTTAGCATTTTAATATTATCAGCTGGAGGATATTTAATAACATTAACACCGCAGCACATTTTTCATGACTTCCAAACAGAATCGTAAGGCAGTAAGGCTTGCTAAGCACTCCCGTATATATTAATTCAGAATATTGATCTTTATCCCCCTACTTATCCGGGCTTCTAAAAAATCGTAGTTCTAGACATGGTTCTGATATTCGGATTTTAGCCGAATACAACTGCCATCGTTTAACCAGATACTTTAAAGATTTAGGCTGCTTTTGGGGTACTTTTAATCCAAGGGTTCTCTAAAATCGATACGTATGCGATTGATGTGGTACCAATGTCCACGTAGCATCGCTGTAATAATAAGTATCCATAACGCCTGTATGCACTAACCAGTTCTTTAATCTGTGCAGTGATCCCATCTACAGTAGCCGGTTAAATAGATTAGTATCGGGTTGTTCTTACCTGTCATTCGTCGATGCGGTAGATGTGGTATTTGTTTACAAACGTTACTCGAATAAAATTTCTTTTAATGTAATTTATCGTAGATCGTATAAATGCGACCAAGTTTTACACAAAAATGTTTCATATCTAAAAGTTGACCTTTATAATAAAAAAGAATATAATTAGAAGGAAACTGTCGACGAAGTATCTTATGTAAAAATTTTGTTATTTGTATAGTTTGTATTATTCTAATGATTAAAAAATGAGTATATGACGTATATTATGGAGGGGAATCATGAGTATTAACTTGTTTGAACACAATCAAACAGCTTATGAGTCTGCTCTCTCACTATTATCCGAAACAGGGAAAGCTGCCATTATACATCCGACTGGTACCGGGAAGTCTTTTATTGCGTTCAAACTTTGTGAAGACCATCCAAATGACATAATTTGCTGGTTATCACCTTCAGAATATATATTTAAAACCCAGATTGAAAACTTAAAAGCAGTATCGAATAACTTACCTGATAATATTTGCTTTTATACTTATGCTAAATTAGTTAATATGAGTGAAGAAGAAATATATGAAATAAATCCTGATTATATAGTTCTTGATGAATTCCATCGTTGTGGTGCTGAAATGTGGGGGCAAGGAGTTAAAAGGTTGCTCAGTCTATTTCCGAACATTCCAATCCTTGGATTATCTGCAACCGCTATCCGTTATTTAGATAATCAAAGAGATATGGCTGATGAGTTGTTTGATAACAATATCGCTTCTGAAATGACGTTAGGAGAAGCCATTGTTAGGGGAATACTTAATCCTCCAATTTATGTTACGGCAATTTATTCTTATCAAAAGGATTTAGAAAAATATGAAAATCGTATAAAAAAAGTTCGGAGTAAAGCTGTACAGGATACTGCTTATAAATATCTTGATGCACTTCGGCGTTCACTTGAAAAGGCTGAGGGGTTAAATGTTATTTTTGAAAAGTATATTGTTGATAAAACAGGCAAATATATTGTTTTTTGTGCTAACAAAGAGCATATGGATGAAATGTTAACGAGAGTTTCAATTTGGTTTGGGAATATTGATTCAAATCCACATGTTTATAGTTTATATTCGTTTGATCCAAATACAGAACGAGTTTTTGATGATTTTAAAAATGATAATAGTAATCATCTTAAGCTTTTGTTTTGTATTGATATGTTAAATGAAGGAATTCATTTAGACAACATATCTGGAGTAGTGTTACTTCGTCCTACAATCTCCCCTATAATATTTAAACAGCAAATAGGTCGAGCTTTAAATGCAGGAAAAAATAGTAGTTCAGTTATTTTAGATATTGTTAATAATATATCCAATTTGTACAGTATAGATGATATTCAAAATGAAATTAGCGATGCGATAAATTTTTATCAGTACATCGGGAAAAATCAATATATTATAAACAAAAAATTTCAAATTATAGATGAAACGAACGATGCAAAAAAATTGTTTAATGAATTAGATAAAGTTTTATCTAATTCATGGGATTGCATGTATGCTGAGGCCAAATGTTATTATATGAAATATGGCGATTTATTACCATCACAATCATATGAAACTGAAAATGGATATAAATTAGGACAATGGGTTGTAGCGCAAAGAATAGCTTATAAAAAAGGAATATTAAACAAAGATCGTATTGAAAAGCTTGAGAAAATAGGCATGTGTTGGCTGACTCGTTTTGAGAGATTGTGGGAAGAAGGCTTTCAACTTGCAAAAGAGTATTACATAAATAATGGCCATTTGAATGTTCCACCTAATTGTTATCCAAAATTAGCTTCTTGGTTAATCCGGCAAAGATATAGATATAGAATTAATCAATTAACTGAAGAACAATACCGCCGGCTTACCGAAATAGGTATGGTTTGGGAATTCGAAGATATTTGGAAACAAAAATATGAAGAAGCAAAAAAATATTATGAAACACACGGAAATCTTGACATTCCTGCTGATTTTATCACAGAAAGTGGAGTTAATCTCGGAAGATGGTATAGAACTGTTCTAAATAATTACAAGAATGGAGCATTATCAAATGAAAAAATTAAGCTACTTGAAGCAATTGGTATACAATGGACCTCAATAATAGAACGTAAGTGGATGAAGTATTATGTTTATGCTTCTGATTTTTTTAAATTGCATGGTCATTTAAATGTTAATTTAAATTATACTACTGCTGATGGAAGCAACCTTGGTATCTGGATTTCTGGTCAGAGATATGCTTATAGAAATCACAAACTGAGTAAAGATAAAATTGAGCTATTAGAGAAGATTGGCATGTGTTGGAATCGATATAAAGATCGTTGGAAAGTTGGGTTTTTATATGCTGAACGATATTTTATTGAGCATGGAGAGATAAATATTCCAATTAATTATATTACCACAGATGGATTCCCCCTTGGTGTTTGGATTAGTCAGCAACGAAATAAATATAAGAAAGGAAAATTGAGTTTAGAACAAATAAAATTGCTTGAAAAATTAAAAATTGTTTGGAATCCACATAATGCTTTTTGGAATGAGGGCTTCAAATATGCTAAAGAATATTATAACAAACATGGAGATTTAAATATTCCAGGAAATTATATAACTGAAGATAATTTCAAACTGGGGTCATGGTTGGCCAATCAAAGAACTAGGTATAAAAATGGTGATTTAAGTCCAGAGCAAATATTTTTGCTAGAAGAAATTAAAATTTCCTGGAATCCAGTTGAAAATCGATGGAAATTAGGATATGAATACGCAAAAGGGTATTTTAGACAAAATAGACATCTAAATGTTCCCAAGAATTATATTACCGATGATGGATTTAAACTGGGAAACTGGATTGCTACACAAAGAAAATCATATAATTCAGGAAAACTAGAGAAACAAAAAATCGAATTGTTAGAAAATATTGATATGAACTGGGCGCCTCAAGAAGAAAAGTGGTGTATTGGTTATGAACATGCAAAGCAATACTTATTACATAACAAGACTAATAATGATAATAGAATACCTTATTCTTATATTTCATCTGATGGTTTTAAATTGGGAGAGTGGTTTCGTAGTCAAGAAAGACAGTATCAAAATGGTAAACTTAAAAGTGATCGGTTTGCTTTATTGAAACAGCTAGGTATCTCTTTCAAAAAATAATGTCGAAAGGAATTAAGAAAATTGGCAGAGTATGGTGAGAGGATTTACTTGGCTTCGCCAACTATGCACGGTGAAGAGTTGAAATTTATTAATGAAGCTTACGCAACTAACTGGGTTACAACAATTGGTGAGAATATTAATGAAATTGAGAGGTTAGTCTGCGAAAAAGTAGGCTGTAAATATTCAGTTGCATTGTCAAGCGGAACCTCAGCCCTTCATCTTGCGGTCAAGCTGTCAGGAGTTAAACGTGGTGACAATGTTTTCTGCTCAGATTTGACATTCATCGCTACAGTAAATCCTGTTGTCTACGAAGGAGGCAACCCGATTTTTATTGATTCAGAGTATGATACCTGGAACATGGACCCTGTAGCACTTGAGAAAGCATTTGAATTGTACCCGGGTACAAAAGCAGTTATAGTTGCAAACCTTTACGGCACTCCCGCTAAGCTGGATGAGATAAGCGCCATTTGTGAAAAACACGGGGCTACCATTATAGAGGACGCCGCCGAGTCGCTTGGCGCAACATATAAAGGCAAGCAAACCGGCACTTTTGGAAAATACAATGTTATTTCATTTAATGGAAACAAAATCATCACCGGCTCTTCTGGCGGGATGCTTTTAACTGATGATTTTGAAGCAGCCATGAAAGTACGCAAGTGGTCTACTCAAAGCCGCGAGAATGCCCCATGGTATCAGCATGAAGAAATCGGATACAACTACCGGATGAGCAATGTTATTGCAGGTGTGGTACGGGGACAGATACCCCATCTTGAGGAACATATTGCAAAGAAAAAAGCTATTTATGAAAAGTACAAGGAAGGCTTTAAGGATTTGCCGGTAACAATGAACCCATATAATCCGGAAATTATGGAGCCGAATTTCTGGTTATCCTGCATACTGATTGACAGAAAGGCAATGTGCGAACAGATTATGGGAGACCTTAAAGCACATTATATTTCTGAACCGGGTAAAACCTGCCCCATCGAAATCCTTGAAACCCTGGGGAAATACAATGTAGAGGGCAGGCCCATCTGGAAACCGATGCACATGCAACCTATATATAGAAACAACCCGTTTGTAACCCGTGAGGGAGAAAAAAATGGAAATTGTGTAAGTGAAGATCTTTTCAATCGCGGCCTTTGCCTTCCAAGCGATATAAAAATGACGGAAGATGTTCAGGACAGGGTAATTGAGATTATTAGATATTGTTTTGAGTGATGGGGATTACATATGTATGAAAAATATTTAAAAAGGGCATTGGATTTTATAGTAGCATTAATTTCTTTGATTATACTGTCACCAATCCTTCTGATTCTTAGTATTGTGGGAGCCATTGTCCTGAGGGGTAATCCATTTTTTATACAGCCACGTCCGGGAAAAAAGGGCAAAGATGGAAAAGAAGAGATTTTTTCTCTGATAAAGTTCAGAAGTATGAGCAATGCCCGCGGGCATGACGGAAAATTATTGCCTGATGAACAGCGCTTGGGCAAATATGGTAAGTTTATCCGGAGCACTTCCCTTGATGAGTTGCCATCACTGATAAATATTCTGAAGGGTGACCTTTCCCTGTGCGGCCCTCGCCCCCAGCTTGTCCGGGACATGGTATTTATGACTGATGAGCAAAGAAGGCGCCATGATGTCCGTCCTGGCCTTACAGGACTCGCCCAGATAAATGGAAGAAATAATATCACCTGGGAAAAGAAGTTTGAATACGATTTGCAATATATAAACGATGGGATCACTTTTTTCAGTGACCTTAAAATTATGTTAAGGACGATTTTAAAGGTTTTAAAAAGAAGTGATATTAATCGGGACGGCACTGTAAGTGATATGGATTTTGGCGACTGGCTCTTAAATCAAGGTAAAATAGACCTCATCGAATATACTGAAATGATGAATAAAGCGAAAAAAATATTAATGGATTATGATCAGGATAAAGAATAGTATTTTTAAAAGCGAAGCATTACAGTAAAGATTTCATAATGCTGCAAATAAAACTATTGATACATCCGAAATTAAAAAAGATAAGATAGTTAAGAGTTGCTTTAAGCAGGGATTTACATAGTAATTTAAAAGGTATATGTTTTTCCGCTATTATTCTTCCGCAATCTTCTAAAAGGGCAATTGTATTGGTGGCAATCTATTTTTTATACAAGGTTGTCCCTGAAAGAAAGATAAGAATCTAAATCATTAATGAGTTTGTATATTAGGAAAAACATGCTAAGGTAACGAAATTAGCTAACGGAGAACAGACATGAGTGAAAAATATAGTGTTTTGATGTCCCTTTACTACAAGGAAAAGCCCGAATATTTGAAACTTTCAATAGACAGCATGTTAAACCAGACTGTACTGCCAGATGAAATTGTAATTGTGAAAGATGGCCCTTTAACAGATGAACTGGAGGCTGTTTTGCAGGAATACCAATTAAAGAATCCGATGATTTTTAATATTGTTTCAAGCGAAAAAAACATCGGTTTAGGGCGGGCTTTAAATCTCGGACTGAAGCACTGCAAAAACGAATTGGTTGCACGTATGGATACAGATGATATTTCTAAACCGGATCGCTGTGAAAAACAGCTCAAGGCCTTTCGTTTAAATCCGAAATTGGACATTGTCGGTTCATCAGTTGATGAATTTAAAAATTCGACTGATGAAATTGTCTCCCGGAGAGTGGTTCCGCTGCGGCATGAGGAAATTTATAATTTTGCGAAAAGGCGCAGTGCCTTTAATCATCCGACTGTGATGTATAAAAAATCCAAGGTTATGATGGTGGGAGGATATGCTGATCTTAGAAGGAATCAGGATGTCGATCTGTTCGGCCGTATGCTTTTTTCCGGCTGTATCGCTGCAAACATCGAGGAGAGCCTTTTATGGTTTCGAGTTAACGATGATCTTGCAAAGCGCCGGCGGTCTTGGGTTAATACAAAGACTTATATCAGTACTATCAAAAAGTTTTGGAAGATGGGATATTCCGGCTTTGGCGATTATCTGATTGTTGCAATAACTCAGTTTATTATGTTTATTATGCCTATAAGGCTCCAACATTGGGTCTATAAAAAGTTTTTGAGGAAATAGTAGCGATGAAATACTCATTTGTGATTCCAGCATATAATTCTGAAAATACTCTAGAAAAATGCATTCAAAGTGTGATACGTCAAAAATATCAGGATTGGGAAATCTATGTTGTTGATGACGGATCACAAGATTCAACTTGGGAAATTATCAGTCGATTTACGAAAATCGACAGCAGGATTAAATCTATAAAGCAAGAAAACAGCGGGCCGGGCATTGCCAGGAACAATGCCTTGAAAAAAGTTTGCGGCGATTATATCGTTTTTTTGGATGCCGATGATTACATTGACGATGACTATCTTGTTTCGGTAGACGACCTTATCAGAAAGAATAGTTATGATGTTGTTATAATAGATAATTATTATGAAAAACCGGACGGTACAATTATTCGAGAAGAAGTATTATCTAAATTCTGTTCGTTAAGTAAAGATGAACTAATTGCTGTCCAAATGACCGGAAAAATGCCCTGGGGTGGTTGGCGAAAAGTAATAAAACGCTCTATTATAAGTGAACATACCATTGAGTATTCGGCTGATCCTGTTGGGGAAGAAGCGTTGTTCAGCTTTAAAGTCTTCTACTATGCTGAAAAAATTGGTTTTTTGGGCAAAAAGGTCTATCACTATGTTGATTATCCCACGAGTCAATCAAAAAAAGGCGCAGATGATCCATGGGGAATGGTTGTCGAAAAGTTAGCATCATTTATCCATAATGAAATAGGCGAAGATAAATTTATAAGGGAAATCAACAGTTTTGCTTATACGGCACTTGCTGTTTCTCTGTATCGTATTTCAGTCAATCATAAGTTTTTAGAGGCTTTGAGACATGGGCATAAAAATGTATCTGACGTAGCAAAAAAATATAAATGTAAATGTAATAAAGATGCTTTAAAATCAAGTGTAAAATTTATGTTGCCTTTTATTAAGCTGCGGATTTTATTCCCAATTGTTATTGCTTCTAAAGCCAGGCAATATGTCAATCAGATTTTATGATAGTTATCGTGACAGAAACCTAATGACAGACGCTGTGTTTTCCACTAAAGTCGTCGTGTTTCAGTCAGGACACAGTGATCATGAATGATATTGGAGTTACCTTCTTGTATTTGGAAGAGGGAATGCACGGATTTAGATTAAATGGTTCTATTGTAGAGAATGTTGAATTACTTAAAAATTTGTGTTATGTTCTCCAAAGAAAGAAAAATTTCAAAAGATAAATGCCGCTCAAAAAAAGTATTTTCTATAGTTCTTTACAAGAATGAGATGAAAAGTATCATTAATACGTGACTTATTGTGAGTAATAAATTGAATTAGATAATGAAAGGATCAATCTTTATGTCTGTTATAGTGGAAGTTGCCTTTTTAGGGGGAATTTATCCTGATGATATATCAAAAATACAACAAAACTCAAAAGCTCCACTCGATTATGCAGCAGACGCATATCAGAAAAAATATTTGTCATATCTACAAAAGATGTTTGCAAAGGAAATCTCAATTTTTAGTAGACTTGTCGTTGGATCTTGGCCGATAAATTATCGTTTGCCATTTGTTTTTGAAAAAGGAAAGAGCCGTTTTGGAATCATTGATTATATAAACTACTGTAATGTGATAGGAATAAGAAGCATCTCACAAAGACGTGCAACTGAGAAAAAAATCGTCAAGTGGTACAAAGAGAAAGTAAAAGAAGCAGACAGCATTTTATTTGTCTATTCAGCGGTATTTGCAAAAGAGATTATCCATATTAAAAAACGATGTCCAAATTTAAAAATATGTTATATTATTCCGGATATGCCTAAGTATACTTATCTTTCAAGTAATAGTATTTTAAGAAAGCTGGTTTTATGGTATCGACAAAAAAACTTTGAAGAAGCATGTCGCCATGTAGACTTTTGTATCAGTATTACTGAAGCAATGGAGCAATATATTAAAAATATATCGACAAGCCCTTGTAAAACGATAGAGGCTATTGCGGATGAGCAGAGGTGTTTAGAAAACCTCCGACGCTTAGAGCAACTTGAGATGCAACTTAAGTATAAAACAAACGATATGGATGAAAATAAAAAAATAATTATCCTATATAGCGGTACCCTTGCAAAAATATATGGGATTTTAGACTTGTTATCAGCTTTTCAAAAAATACAAAATAACAACTGTGTATTATATATTTGTGGAGGCGGAGATGCTGAACCTGAAGTTCAAGAGGCGACACGCAGAGACGATCGAATTGTATACTTGGGTATGTTGCCAAATGAGCAGGTAAAGAAATTGCAGAATGAAGCAGATATTCTTGTAAATCCTAGAAAACCAGAAGGAGAATATACAATATATTCATTTCCTTCAAAAACGATGGAATATCTTGAGACTGGTAACTTGGTGATTAGTTATATGCTTGCAGGTATACCAGATGAATATAGGAAGATGCTTTTATGTCCTGATGATTCTGGGCTATTCATGACTTTGCAATACGCTATTAATATGCAAATACAAGAAAAAATTGATAAAGGAAAACGCAACTTGCATTATTTGTTAGAAAATAAGTGCGGAAAAGCGCTAGAATCAATAGTAAACGATCTATTATCAAGCAAGGCTGGTAACATATGATAAAAAACAGAAATTATCATTACTTTAAATTATTCAATCAAATATGGTTATGTTTGCTGTTTTCTGTGATACTTTTTACACCTTTACATTCATTCTATAAAATGATTGTGATACTGATGTTATTTGTTTTATGGTTTGTTTCCGCACTTATAATTGATATGAACTATTTCGTACAGGCTCTTCCGTATTTTTCTTTTTTAATTGCTGTGATTGTATTAGATTTTATAAGAGGGATAATACTAGACGATCCTACAACCAAACTCTTGGGTATTAATAAGATGCCACTTTTGATTTGGCCGGTATTATTACAGTTTTATTATAATAGAGTACAAATGTTAAAATTTCCATTAATTATTGCAGTTTCAGCTGTTACCATTAGTGCTATATTTACTCTAAAAGGTAATATTGCATACCCCGGTGCATCCAGATTATTGGCAGGCGCAACTGAATATTATGCTGAAATCAGGGAATTTTATCGCAGCATGAATATCGGTGGATATGGATTGGTTTTTGGAATGGTATTTATGCTTATGCCACTTATTTTATTATGTAAATACAGAACAAAAGGTAAGGTGTTAATATTTTTCATAATTGTTTTTTATTTGATTAATATATTATATGCTTCTTTCTTTTTTGCAATTATATTTTCAGTTTTTTTAATTATTATTTCGAATGTAAACGTTAAAAAAAAGAGGAGCGTTTTGATTGTTTCTGGAATTATTTTATTGATAACAATTATTATTAGAAATGGAATTGGGGATATTCTTATTAACATTGCAAATAAAATAAATTCCGAAATATTGGTTAAACGTATCACACAGCTTTTTTCGGGTGAATATTTTCTGGAATATGGTGACAGTAATAATAGGCTTACTATATATATGAATGCAATTAAGAACTGGCTGGACCGCCCAATATTAGGCTCTTTACAAGGTGGAGCTATTGAATACCGCCGAAGCGGTCATTCAGCTTTGCTTGGATATTTGGAACATTATGGGTTGATTGCTTTTCTGTATTACCGATGTTTTTACAATATCTATAAAAAAACATGTATTCATCTAAAGAGCGCGATTATTAAGAACTACTGGTTTGTATTCTATATGTTCTTTTTGATCTTTGCGTTAGTTGAAAATATAGATACATTTGGCGAGATAGGTTGCGTTGTATTTTTTATTGCTCCTGCAATATTCCTGTATTTAGATAATACTATAATTTGTAAATATGGATATTCAGAAGAAATAGAACAGGGATATAATAAATTTTGAATGGAATGAAAACATGCAGAAGAGTATCATATTTATAAATTTAGGCAACTTCGGAAGTACCGGAAAAATATTGCGTGGTATTGGTGAACTAGCAGAAAAAAATGAATATATTTCTTACTATGTTTATCCTGGTGGTAAAAATAATTATCCAAAGGGTAAGCAAGACATTGTATTATGTTCGGAGTTTACTAAAAAGATTAATCAAAAGCTGTCATATATTACGGGATTTAATGGATGCTTTTCAATTATAACTACGTATCGGCTGTTGCATAAATTAGATAAGATAAAACCCAGTATTATTCATTTACATAATCTTCATAACAGTTATATTAATCTTCCAATACTGTTCCGTTACCTTTCCAAACATAAAACACCTGTAATCTGGACGCTTCATGATTGCTGGGCTTTTACCGGTCAATGTCCCCATTTTACTTTGGAAAGATGCGATAAATGGAAGACTGGTTGCCATGACTGTCCGCAATATACGAATTATCCGGAAAGCATTGTTGACCGTACGAAGATCATGTGGAAACTAAAAAAAAGTTGGTTCACCAGCGTTCACAATATGACCATAGTTACCCCGTCACAATGGTTAGCGGGGCTGGTAAAGCAGTCATACCTTAAGGATTATCCTTTAAAGACTATTAATAACGGGATTGACCTGAGTGTTTTTAAGCCAACCTCAAGCGATTTTCGTGAGAGGTTTGGCCTAAATAAAAAGTACATTGTCTTAGGCGTTGCTTTCGGGTGGGGAAAGCGCAAAGGACTCGACGTATTTATCGATTTGGCAAATAAGCTGGATAAATCATATCAAATTGTGCTTGTTGGCACTGATGACGAAATTGACAAACTATTGCCAAATAACATTTTATCCATTCACCGCACACATAATCAGACTGAACTTGCAGAGATTTACTCCGCAGCTGATGTTTTTGTTAATCCAACTAGGGAAGAAGTACTAGGCCTTGTTAATATTGAATCATTAGCATGCGGTACACCTGTCATCACTTTCAACACTGGTGGTAGCCCTGAATGTATTGATGAGAATACCGGTTCTGTGATTGATTGTGATGATATTGATGCAATGCAAAGAGAGATAATCCGGATATGCGAGAATAAACCCTTTAGTAGTGAATCGTGCTTGAAACGTGCTGAAAAATTCGATATGAGCGAAAAATTTAAGGAGTATGTCAGACTTTATGAAGATATTACACATAGCACCTAATGCCCCATATAACGATTATTGGGGATACCAAGATAATTTGCTTCCAAAATATCATAAAAAATTAGGTCATGATGTAACTCTGATTATCACTAATCTCATGCACAAGGATGGAAAAATAATTGAAACTGATTGCGCTGATTATGTGTTAAACGATGGAGTTCGAGTTATTCGACTGAAAAAAAAGAAGTATCCGAATCGAATTCTTACAGATTTGAATTCAAAGCTTGACGTATATGAATATTTAAAGGATATTAATCCTGACTTTGTGTTTTATCACGGGCTAGTTAGCACAACGATATTTGATGTTATCAAGTACAAAAAGAAGATAAATCCAGATTGCGTTATAGTGCAGGATAATCATCTCGATTATAATATTGGATTTCATGCTGATACATTAAAACAAAGGTTAGTGCGTTTATTTTACCGTTTTATCAATAAGAAATCGGTGCCGTATGTAAATAGAATTTACGGTGTAACACCATGGAGAAAAATGTATGCCGAAGACTATTTTAAAATTCCGTCTAATAAAACTGATGTACTAATAATGGGCGCTGATGATGAAAAAATCGATTTTATTAACAGTAAAAAAATCCGTAAAGAAATCCGAGATAAATATACAATATCAGATAGTGATTTTTTGGTTGTTACCGGAGGTAAGATTGACTGCAAAAAAAATATTCTTCAATTGATGGAAGCATGCAGTGGGATGAATGATATTAAGCTGCTTATTTTTGGACAAGTCCTAAACGATGTTAAAGACGATTTTGAACGAGTGTTAAATTGTAGTAAGAATATTATTTATATCGGCTGGATAGATTCGGATAAGGTTTACGACTATTTTTTTGCAGCTGATCTTGTTTTCTTTCCAGGCCAGCATTCTGTATTATGGGAACAGGCTTGTGCTGCAAAGGTTCCATGTGTTTTCGAGAAATGGGATGGGATGGATCATGTCAACAACGGTGGTAATAGCGATTTTGTTACACCTGTGACAGCAGATGTTTTGAGAGAAAAAATTATTGAATTGAAATTTACGCCTAAGTATTTTCAGATGAAGAAAGTAGCGCAATCTCATGCGACGGATATTTATTTGTATAGTAACATAGCTAATAAATCCTTGGAGTGTGCGGATATAGTATAATTGATAACGAAAATTACTATATCAATATTCGTTGAAGATAAGCTATACATTGATAGTATGGTTATAATAATTAATATTTTAATAACTTGTATGGGTATGAATAGAATTTACATAATTGGAGTTTGGTTTTGATATGAATAGTTATGATATTATATACAATAAATTCTTAGATGACGACCACAAAACAATTACTAAAGGTGGAATACAGACCTATATTTCGGATCTTTGCGATTTAATTACTAACGAAAATGGCAGGGTTCGTATCGTACAGTTTTCTGATGTGGATTTTACATATAATTTATCGGACAATGTAAAAGTTGTGGGCTTTAAAATAAATTGTAATAAAAATTCAAAGCGTTTTCAAAAACTTTACGATGCTGCAGTACTTTCTCGTGAAGAGAAGGATGTAATTACAATTTTTGCAACAGATACAATGATTCCTAAAAATGTTAATGGTATTTGCATAGCAATTCAGCACGGTATTCATTGGGATATCCCTAAAGACACAAATCGCAGATTATTACGTCAGATTGTCAGCAAAGTCCGTTTGGCATATAACATTATAAAAGGTTTAGAGAAAGTACGTAAGGTAGTGTGCGTTGACTACAACTTTCTTAATTGGTACAGAACCCATGTTGATCGAGTGTTAGATAATATTATTGTAATACCCAATTATACCAGAATAGCAGAGCTCTATGAAAAACCGTGTGATAGTGTTAATATTATTTTTGCAAGAAGACTTTTTGATTATAGAGGAACACGTGTTTTTACCATTGCAGTTAAAAGATTGCTGGACGAGAAAGAAAATGTTACGGTTACAATTGCCGGAGATGGCCCGGATGAAAAATGGATGCGGCAACAATTAGAGTCGTATCCAAATGTTTCTTTTATTCAATATGAAAAACAGAACAGCTTGGAAATACATAAGGATAAGCATATCGCAGTTGTTCCAACTGTTGGTTCTGAAGGAACGTCTTTATCTTTACTTGAAGCGATGTCAGCGCAGTGTGCAGTAGTATGTACTAATGTTGGCGGAATCACTAATATAGTTTTAAATAATTACAATGGTAAAATAGTTAATGCCGGTGATGTTGACCAATTATACCAAGCAATTAAAGAATTGATAGATAACCCTGAATCACGTGAAAGACTCGCAAAAACTGGTTATGAAACTGTTAAATATGCTTTTTCATATGAACGCTGGGTGAATCAATGGAGCGAGGTTATAAAGAACATTTGAAATATTTTTGGAAAGGTTTGAATAAATGAAGAAACGACGCATTGCTATTTTAACCTGGCACTATTACACTAATTACGGAAGCGCCCTTCAAGCGTTTGCTATTCAGACAATTATAAAAAAACTGGGATATAAGGTCAAGATTATTAATTATCGTGATCCTAAATATGGAAGGGTCAATGGCATCAAAAACTGCATAAAAACATTCGCCAAACAGATATTAAAGGCTCTGAATTTATGCTCTAGTTACAATACTTTCCTTTCTTTTCAATATAAATATTTTAATCAAACAAAATTGGTTCAAAACAAGCTAAAATTACCACGTCTTTGCAAGAAATTTGATGTTGTACTTTGTGGCAGCGACCAAATCTGGGCCCCAAATGTTTTTAATCCAATATATATGTTGGATTTTGTGCCTGATGACATCGTTAAAATATCCTATGCTGCCAGCATTGGACTAAATAATATATCCGAGAATTTAATAGATACATATCGTAAACTTTTATTAACTTTTAAAAGAATCTCTGTCAGGGAAAAAGCTGGTGCAGATTTGTTAAGAGAAAAATGCAGCATAAATGCAGAAGTAGTGCTTGATCCTACATTGATGTTGGATGTTCAACAATGGAAGAAACTCGAAAAAAAAGCTGATGGGATTAGTGGGGAATATATATTCTGTTACTTTCTTAACAAAAATCATAAATATAAAGAATCCGTTTTGAAATATGCAAAATTAAATAATCTTAAAGTAGTAGGATGTTCTGCTAATGTTAAAGATGCTGAATGGTTGCAGCTGATTTCAAACAATGTAAGTCCTCGTGAATTTTTATGGCTAATTCACAATGCTAAAGCTATTCTTACCGATTCTTATCATGCAACTATTTTTTCAATGTTATATCACAAAGATTTTATTACATTTGAAAGATTTGAAAATTCTGACGAAATTTGTCAGAACTCAAGGATTTATCAACTTAACGATTATTTCAATATTTCAAGTAGAATAGTAACTCCAACGCCGGAATTAAAATTAGAAATTCCTCGTATTGATTATCTTGACTTTGAAAACAAGTTGAGCGAATTGAGAAAATCATCAATAAAATTTTTGATTGATGCATTGGAGAGCTGATATGTTATATTTTACCAAGAATAAATCAGATTGTACTGGATGCAGTTGTTGCGTATCATCATGTCCAATTAACTGTATTTCTATGATTCAAGATGAGGAAGGATTCTTATATCCTGTTGCATCTGATAAATGTATTAAGTGTGGCAAATGTGAAAATATTTGTCCTGTTAACAATTTTACAAAAGGTACAAAAACCACTTTTATTCAAACAGCATATTGCGCAATCTCAAAAAATAAAAGTCTATGGAAACAAAGTACTTCAGGCGGGGCATTTTCTGAGATTTGTAAAGCCTTTGGAAATAGTGATACCATTGTTTGTGGAGCTGCTTGGGATGGATACAATGTTCATCACATTTGTGTTGACGGTGTAGATAAAATTTCTCCTCTTTGCAAGTCAAAATATATTGCCAGTTCACTTGATAACACTTTCTTTAAAATCAAACAATATTTGGAACGCGGGAAAAAGGCAATTTTTTGCGGTACTCCATGTCAGGTAGCTGGATTAAAGAATTACATTGGGAAAGATTGTGATAATTTATTATTGATTGACTTAATATGTCATGGAGTGGGTAGTCCTTACGTTTTTAAGGCTTGCTTGGAGGAAATGGAAAATCAGTTTAATTGTTCTATTGAAATGTATGAGTTTAGAGCAAAAAGGAAATTTTACGAAACGGATTACTTATCAAGGATAAATACCGATAAGGGTGTTGAAAAATATTTTTTAAACGATCAGTATAATCAATTATTTTTAAAACAGAATTGTTTGCGGCCGTCTTGTGGGGAACATTGCAGGTATCGCAATGAACAAAGACAGGGTGATATTACGATTGCGGACTTTAAAAATCTGACAGAGGTTTTTCCAGATTTGATTGGGACTAAGTGGAATTATTCATCTATTGTTGTCAATACAGCGAAAGGCAATAAAATTATGGAAAAACTAAAAGAAACAATGGAAGTCAGAGAATGTAAAATAGATTATATAAAAAAGCATAATCCTTTATTTTATAGACAGACATGGTTTTCTAAAGACAGGGATAGATTTTTTAAAGAATTTATATCATCTCCAAATGAGGCTATAAGAAAATGGACATCACCGGCAATAATAAGTAAAATCAGTTTTAAAAGAAGAATTTATGATATGCTGCCGGTATTTATGCGACGAATTATATTAAAAAGGATGAGGAAACGAACCCCATGACAAGAATTAAGGGAAACGCCTTATTAACCAATTTTACTTGGAAGTTTGCTGAGCAATTGTCGTCCCAGCTAATATCTACTATAGTATCTATTATTTTGGCAAGGTTGCTTGATCCATCGTACTATGGAATTATCTCCATAGTAATGATTTTTATTACATTAGCTAATGTGTTTGTCAGCGATGGGTTTGGCAGTGCTTTGATCCAAAAAAAAGATGCTTCAGACCGGGATTTTTTCTCTGTATTATATTTTAATATTATTTTCTCATGCATTCTTTATATCTTTCTGTTTTTTTCGGCACCATTTATTTCTAATTTTTATGGTAAAGGTTATGAAATTCTTACTCCTGTTTTACGAGTCTTAGGGGTGAGAATCATTTTTACAGCTGTGAATTCTGTTCAGCAAGCATACGTTTCAAAAAAAATGATGTTTCAAAAGTTCTTTATTTCAACTTTGTTCGGAACTATTATTTCTGCCGTGATCGGTATACTTATGGCTTATAATGGCTTTGGTGTATGGGCTTTGGTTACCCAGAATTTAGTAAGTACAACAGTTAGTACATTTACGCTTATGGTTACGTTAAGAAAGAAACCGCAATTAGTTTTCTCGTTCTCAAGCTTAAAAGAACTGTTTCCATATGGTGTCCGTATTTTGAGTACCGGTTTATTAATTACCGGGTATCAAGAATTAAGAGCATTAATTATTGGGAAGGTATATTCTACCTCGGATTTGGCATATTACGACAAAGGAAGGCAGTTTCCTGGTCTCATTGTAACTAATATTAACACTTCAATTGGTGCAGTATTGTTTCCGAAAATGTCGAGCGAACAAGATGATAAAAGAAAAATTAAAGAAACTACCAGGAACTCTATCCGTTTCAGTTCATATATTATGTGTCCTATGATGATAGGCCTGGCAGCGGTTTCTAATCCATTTATTAAGTTGCTTTTAACTGATAAGTGGATAGCATGTGTCCCACTTCTCAGAATGTTTTGCATTATATATTTATTTCAACCTATCCATACCGCAAATATGCAAGCTATAAAGGCTGTTGGCAGAAGTGATGTTTATTTAAAACTTGAAATTGTTAAAAAGATTATTGAATTGATTGTTTTAATTTCACTAATGTGGATTAGTGTAAATGCGATTGTAATTGGTATGGCTGTATGTACAACATTATTCACATTAGTTAATTCTTATCCTAATGTTAAGCTTTTAAACTACAATATAAAAGAACAGTTTTCCGATATATTGCCGAACATAGGTATGTCTTTAGTAATGTTTGTATGTGTTTACCTTGTTGGTTTAATTCCAATGAATGTGACATTGACTCTGTTTGTTCAGATTATCATCGGTGCAATTGTATATATTATCCTTTCTATTATTACTAAAAACAAGGAATTTTTCTTCATATTAAGTCTCCTCAAAGGCAGTTTAAATATAAAGAGAGGTAAATTATGAAAACAATATTGATTGTTTTTGGAACACGACCTGAAGCGATCAAAATGTGCCCCTTGGTGAATGAGCTAAAATCAAGGAAAAACATTAACACGGTTGTTTGTGTAACAGGTAAGCACCGTCAGATGCTTGATCAGGTTCTTAATGTCTTTCATGTGGTGTAGAATTATGACTTGTGTATTATGAAGGAAAACCAGACCTTGTTTGATATTACAACAAATATATTAAATGGCATTGGCAACATACTAGACGAAGTAAGACCGGATGTTGTATTGGTGCATGGCGACACTACCACTACGTTTGTAACAGCGCTTGCCTGTTTTTATAAGCAAATCCCGGTAGGACATGTCGAAGCGGGATTACGTACATATAATATTTATAGTCCATATCCGGAAGAATTCAATCGACAGTCAGTCTCAATTATTGCAAGATATAACTTTGTACCAACTGAACTTTCCCAGGAAAATTTAATCCGCGAAGGTAAAGATGAAAAAACCATTTTCATTACAGGGAATACAGCAATTGATGCGCTTAAAACCACAGTTCAAAAGGAGTATACCCATCACGAACTTGACTGGGCAAAAGATAGCCGGCTTATTTTGATTACGGCTCATCGCCGGGAAAATTTTGGTAAACCAATGCACAATATGTTCCGGGCAATTCGTCGCGTCATAGATGAGCATCCTGATGTAAAAGCAATTTATCCAATTCATATGAACCCGGTGGTTCGTAAAGCAGCTATGGAAAAACTCGGGGACTGCGATAGAATACACATTATTGAACCTCTTGATGTGCTGGATTTTCATAATTTTATGGCTCGTAGCTATTTGTTATTGACCGATAGCGGTGGTATACAGGAAGAAGCACCTTCGCTTGGCAAACCCGTGCTTGTTATGCGTGATACAACAGAACGTCCGGAGGGTGTAAAAGCTGGAACTTTAAAACTTGTGGGAACAGATGAACAGGTTATCTATGACAACTTTAAATTGCTTCTCCAGAATAAAGAAGCATATAACCGTATGGCAAAGGCGAGTAACCCATATGGGGATGGATTTGCTTGCAAGCGTATTGCTGATATTCTGGAGTTTGGATATACCACTTTTTGATAAACGATACTTGTTAAATTTCCAATGTCGAAAAAGGAAGCGCTTAATTTCAAATTATCTATTATCAAGAAAGTATAGCGTATAGTGAAGTTTAGATATTAATTGTAAAATAAGAGGTATAATTTTATGGGTTCACTAAATAATTGCAATAAGATTCTTGTAACCGGAGCCGCCGGGTTTGTCGGCTACTACCTGTCAAAGCGGCTTCTTGATATGGGCTGTACTGTTGTTGGAATAGATAATATTAACGATTATTATGATACTAACCTGAAATATGCCCGCCTTAATCTGCTGAAACCTTACGAGAAGTTTACTTTTTATAAACTCGATTTGGTGGATAAGCCGTCTTTGGATAAGTTGTTTTCAGATGAAAAGTTTGATATTGTTGTCAACCTTGCGGCACAGGCGGGGGTCAGGTATTCGATAAATAATCCTCAAGTATATATTGACAGCAATATTATCGGATTTTTCAACATCCTGGAAGCTTGCAGGAACAATCCTGTCAAACATTTGGTTTATGCTTCAAGTTCATCTGTTTATGGGACAAACAAAAAAGTCCCTTATTCAACCGATGATAAGGTTGACAATCCTGTTTCGCTTTACGCCGCTACAAAAAAATCAAACGAGCTTATGGCTCACGCCTATGCAAAACTATATAAGATACCCTGCACAGGGCTTCGGTTCTTTACAGTCTACGGCCCGATGGGGCGGCCTGACATGGCATATTATAGTTTTACAAACAAGCTTATTAAAGGTGAAAAAATTCAGATTTTCAACTACGGGGACATGAAGCGTGACTTTACTTACATAGATGATATTATAACAGGTGTTATAAATGTAATGGGCAAAGTTCCTGAGGAAACCGAAGACGGCGCTCCTTACAAGATTTATAATATTGGAAACAACAAACCGGAAGATCTTCTTTACTTTGTTGAGACGCTGGAGAAGTGTTTGTTAAGAGAAGGAATTATAGAACATCCTGCTGAAAAAGAGTTGCTGCCAATGCAACCGGGTGATGTGTATCAGACCTATGCGGATGTGGATGATCTGGTTCGTGACTTTGGATTCAAGCCGAACACGACTCTTGAAGAAGGCCTTACTCGTTTTGTGAGATGGTATAAGGAATACTATAAAATATAAAAACTAAGCGGCCTTTTGTATAAAAATTTCCTATGTTGTATAGTGATTAAAATTAATCAACAATTATTTTGTATTGGAGGCTCATATGAGTGCATTGTTTTCGAATAAAACCCTGCTAATCACCGGCGGAACCGGTTCATTTGGCAATGCTGTTTTAAACCGTTTCCTTAAAACCGATATTGGAGAAATCCGCATCTTTTCACGGGATGAAAAAAAGCAGGATGACATGCGCCATGAATATCAGGCAAAGATGCCGGAAGTAGCCGATAAGATAAAGTTTTATATCGGTGATGTACGCGATCTGGCCTCTGTAAAAAATGCGATGCATGGGGTGGATTTTGTATTTCATGCCGCTGCCCTCAAGCAGGTTCCTTCCTGCGAGTTCTTCCCACTGGAAGCTGTAAAGACAAATGTAATCGGGACTGATAATGTCCTTTCCGCAGCCATTGAGGCAGGGGTAAAAAAGGTTATCTGCCTGTCTACCGACAAAGCGGCATACCCTGTAAATGCCATGGGGACAAGCAAGGCCATGATGGAAAAAGTGGTTATTGCAAAATCCAGAACCGTATCCCCTGAGCGCACTACTATCTGCTGCACAAGATACGGTAATGTATTATGCTCCAGAGGCTCTGTGGTTCCGCTGTTTATAGAACAAATTAAGGAAGGCAAGCCGCTGACTGTAACTGACCCAACCATGACCCGCTTTATTATGACTTTGGATGAAGCGATTGATCTGGTACTATATGCTTTTGAAAATGCTGAATCCGGTGATATTATGGTTCAAAAAGCCCCTGCCTGCACCATTGGCGTACTTGCTCAGGCGGTTAAGGAAATTTTCCATGCCGATAACCCCATCAGGATTATCGGTATCCGCCACGGCGAAAAGATGTATGAAACCCTCCTTACTAATGAGGAATGCGCCAATGCCATAGATATGGGGAACTTTTTCCGCGTTCCTGCGGACAAGCGTGGGTTAAACTATGAAAAATACTTCTCCCAGGGTGATAAACGCCGTAGTGCCATAACCGAATTCAACTCAAACAATACTGATCAGCTTGACCTTGAGCATGTTAAAGAAAAATTATTGTCCCTTGATTACATCCGCCACGAATTTGCAAAATGGGAGAATCAGCAATCATGAAAATACTGGTTACCGGGGCCAAAGGATTTATTGGCAAAAATTTAATTGCCGAATTAAAAAACCGTGGATTTACAGAGATTTTTGAGTATGATTTGGATACAGACCCATCCCTTATTGACATCTACTGCAAGGATGCGGGCTTTGTCTTCCATCTTGCGGGAGTCAACCGCCCAAAAAATCAAGACGATTTTTTAAAAGGCAATTACGGGTTTACCAGTGAGCTGCTTCATACCCTGAAAAAGTATGGTAATCAGTGCCCGGTGATGGTGTCATCATCCATACAGGCCACTTTGGATAACCCATACGGCAAATCAAAAAAGGCTGCCGAAGAGATAGTCTTTGATTATTCCCGCAAAACAGGTGCTAAAGTCTTTATCTACCGCTTTCCCAACGTATTTGGAAAGTGGTGCAAACCGAATTACAACAGCGCTGTGGCAACCTTTTGCCATAACATCGCACATGATTTGCCCATTCAGGTTAACGACCCAAACACTGTTTTAAATCTTGTATATATTGATGATGTTGTTAATGAGCTGATTCATGCGCTGCATGGCTGCCCGAACATGAAAGATGACAGGTACTGCTATGTACCAGTTGTATATACGAAGACTCTTGGTGAGATTGTTGAGCTGCTTTACTCGTTCAAAGCCAGCCGTGATGAACTCAGTGTGCCCAATATGTCCGATGAGTTTGCTAAAAGACTCTATGCTACCTATCTCTCCTATCTCCCGACAGATAAATTCAGTTATCCTTTGAAAATGAACATTGACCAACGCGGAAGCTTTACCGAGATAATCAGAACACCCGACCGGGGGCAGTTTTCGGTAAATATCATTAAACCGGGAATAACCAAAGGCAACCACTGGCATCATACGAAAAACGAGAAATTTGTTGTTGTCAGCGGCAAGGGTGTGGTACGTTTTAGGAAAGTGGATTCCGATGAAATCATTGAGTATTATGTCAGCGGAGACAAAATTGAGGTTGTGGATATCCCGACAGGATATACCCACAACATAGAAAACATCGGTGACACCGATTTGGTGACATTTATGTGGGCGAGCGAGCCCTTTAACCCTGAAATTCCTGATACCTATCTTGAGAAGGTTTAATAAATTACGTTTATGGGGAATCAGACAATATGAGCAAATTAAAAGTGATGACAATAGTTGGTACTCGACCGGAGATTATCCGTCTTTCAGAGGTGATAAAAAAGTGTGACAGGTATTTTGATCATATCCTTGTCCACACCGGCCAGAATTATGACTATACGTTAAATCAGATATTTTTTGAGGATTTAAAGCTCCGGCAGCCGGATTACTACCTTGATTCTGTTGGGGCTGACCTTGGTGAGACAATAGGGAACATCATTGCCAAAAGTTATAAACTGATGTCTGAACTAAAGCCCGATGCGCTGCTGGTTCTTGGGGATACCAATTCCGCCCTTTCGGCAATCAGCGCAAAGCGGCTGAAAATTCCGATTTTCCACATGGAAGCAGGCAACCGCTGTTTTGACGAAAACCTGCCTGAAGAAACAAACCGCCGGATAGTTGACCATATCGCCGACGTAAACCTTTGCTACAGCGAGCATGCCCGACGGTATCTGAATGCGGAAGGCACCGCCAAAGAGCGCACCTTTGTGACAGGTTCGCCAATGCCTGAAGTATTAAAAGCCAACCTTGAGCAAATCCAATCCAGCAAAATCCTCGAAAAACTGGGGCTTGAAAAGGGCAAATATATCCTTCTTTCCGCCCACAGGGAAGAAAACATTGATATTGAAAATAATTTCTTCAGCCTGATGACTGCTGTAAATGCGATGGCAGAAAAATACGACATGCCCATTCTGTATTCCTGCCATCCGAGAAGCAGAAAGTTTATCGAAAATCGGGGATTTGTATTCAACAATCGTGTGATTCAGCACCAGCCGCTGGGATTCCATGATTATAACAATCTCCAGTTAAATGCTTTCGCTGTTGTATCAGACAGCGGCACTCTGCCGGAAGAAAGCAGCTATTTCCTGTCCATTGGATCCCCCTTCCCTGCGGTTTGTATCCGTACTTCCACAGAACGGCCGGAGGCTTTGGATAAGGGCAATTTTGTTCTTGCCGGTATTACTGCCGAGCAAGTCCTTCAGGCGGTAGATCTGGCTGTCCAGATGAACGCCAACGGCGACTACGGAGTTCCTGTCAACGACTACAATGATGAAAATGTATCTGTAAAAGTGGTTAAACTGATTCAAAGCTATACCGGAATTGTGAACAAGATGGTTTGGAGAAAGTTTTGAGCCTAATATATTGATATAACCGCATCCTTTAAGATGCGGTTACAGCTTGTCGAAAAAGTCCAGCTAAAGCTGGGATTTTTTGCGTAAATATGGTAAATAAAGGCAGGTGATGAAGATGATTATAAAGCATGAAGACGGAAGAAAAGAGGTAGCTGTAACAGATATAGAAGGATTGGTTCAAAAGAATCACTTACTGCGAAAAATTGACCGCAGCGTGAATTGGAACAAAATATATGAATTTGTAGAAGACCTGTACAGCCCAAACATGGGTAGACCCAGCATGACCATGTCGTGCTGGTAAAAATGGTATTACTTCAGCACCTTTACGGAATACGCTCTTTGCGCCAGACAGCGGAAGAAGTTTCAATAAACATTGCATTCCGCTGGTTCATTGGGTATGGTTTTTTAGAGAAGACACCTCATTTTTCAACCTTAAGCTATAATTTCAAGCACAGGTTTAGCAGCGAAGTTTTTGAAAAGATATTCACATGGGTTCTGTAAGAAGCCATTAACGGCGGCTATGTTAAGCCTGAAGTCATATTTGTGGATTCGACCCATATCAAAGCAAATGCGAATGTACTGCCTGTAAGAATTGTCAGAAGACCGTAGCCCGTCATATTTGGCATGAATACATAGAACGGGCTGAAGATGTAAGGCATTCGACACTTGGCAAAGAAACGTATGGGATGAGAAGCCAAACTATTGAACGGGTGTTTGCCGACGCAAAAGAAAAGCATGGGATGCGATATACAACATTAAGAGGCCTTGCTCAGGTGACAAATTGGATTAGGCTTAAATTTGCTGCAATGAACCTCAAAAAACTGGCATTAAAGGGGCATGTATCCCCTTGTTTTCAGCGAATTTTCGCTATATTTTCGCATTTCAAAGAAAACAGGCACTTTCAATTGCGTGAAATTGCCTGTTTTACGACAGTCTGTAACCGCATCCTTTAAGATGCGGTTATTCTTTTGAAGGGAGGGATGAATGTGAGTTTCATTATTGACACCATGCATACAGTTATCGTAACCAAAGTCCTAGATACTTTAAACGGATTAAGTATCATCATACCTAATAGGAAAATTATCTGTAGGTATTATGACATCTTCTACCCTATTTAACCCGAGATAAAGTCATAATTTAATCGACGTCAAACTGCAAACTTAAAACAGTGCTAGTACTAATTTAAAACAAAACTGAATGAATTGAAAATTCAACACACGAAAGAGAGGTAGTTTAAATGAGCATAACGAAGAAAAAGATGATGCATCTTACCAATCGCGCCGTAGTTGCACTCACCAATAACAGTGCGGAAGGTTTTGTGGACACCGGCATAAAGATTTTGATCTCAGTTGTCGTAGGCGCTGCCTTGCTCGCCGGATTGTACGCATTGTACGGAGATACAATTCTGCCGACCCTCAAAACAAAGATCGAAGGCTTATTCAACTACAAAGGATAATGATAAAAATGCGGAGCGGTATATGAAAACTGCTCCGCATTCCATTTATGGAGGTTGGATATGAAAGTTGCTCCGTTTAATATTCCAATTTTACCGCTTGGACTGCTTGCAAAATTCTCTTAATCCCCCTAACCCATTTGGACAACCACACACTAATTTAGTAAAATAAAACAAACAGGAGGTTGTCGAAAATGAGATCAAAGCAAAATAGGTTTTCAGCTGAATTTAAAAACCAAATAGTTAAAGAAGTCCAAGAAACAGGTAATGCCACCTTAGTTGCTAGAAAGCATGACCTGGTTGCAGGTACTGTAACTAGATGGGTTAGGGAATCTAAAGATACCAATAAGAAAAATAACCCCTTAAATCAAAACTATGAAATTGATTCTACTTCATTAGAACAAGAGAATGATCAGCTCAAGAAGATTCTAGGAGAAAAAGACCTAGAAATAGCAATTCTCCGTGACCTGTTAAAAAAAACGAACCGACAATAGAAGAAAAAGTAGAAATAGCTAAAAAATGGATTGATGCTGAATACAAGGCTACAGTAGTTCTAAGAATAATTAAGCTAAATAAGTCCACCTATTACTACAACATAAATAAGCCAGATACAACACAAGATAGACCAAGAAATAAAGGTGGAAGACCAATACCGGGCTATTCTTTTGATATTAATAATAATAGAGTTTGTGATAATGAAATTAAAGGAAGAATACTTGAAATCATTGAAACAGAAGGAGATTTCTATGGATGCTATAAAATCACAGTAACTCTAAGAAGAAAATATAACCTTGTAATCAATAAAAAGAAGGTTTATAGGCTATGCAAAGAATTAGACATCCTAAGACCCCAAAGAAAGATAAAACCAAAGCATCCGAGGAAAATAGCAATAAACAGAGAAGTAACTTCATCCAATGCCCTATGGGAAGTAGACGTTAAATACGGTTATATCCAAGGGGAAGATAGATTCTTTTATGTATTATCCTACTTAGATGTCTACGACAGAAACATAATAGATTACCATATGGGGCTTAGCTGTAAAGCAAGTGATGCAGCTATTACCCTGAAAAGAGCAATGCTAAAAAGAAACCTTCACAACAAAGAAAATAACCTAGTAATTAGATCTGATAATGGTCCACAATTTAAAAGTTTTCATTTTCACAATACATGCCTAGAATTAAAACTAGAGCACGAGAGAATACCCAATGCCACACCCAACAAAAATGCGCATATAGAGTCATTTCATAGGATATTAGAAGATGAATGTCTATCAAGACATGAATTTGAAAGCTTTGCCCATGCATACAAGGAAGTTGCAGAATTTATGAGAAAATATAATAATTTAAGAATCCATGGTTCATTAGGATATATCACCCCAAGAGAGTACTATTTACAAGCTCTAACGGGCACAGAAAGCAAACAGATAGTTAAGCTATAAATAAGACCTTCTTTCACCCGTAAATCCTTTAGAACAGAAATATTTAGCTTTATCAAGGACTTGCGGAGCAAGGGTTTACCCTTTATCCTTGATGAAGATAAATATTTCTGTAGAATGAAAGCAGGGTGAAGAAGACTAAATATGAAATTTTAAGATATATTAAGCATTAGTGAGATTTTGTCCAAAATAAGGGGGACAATCCGGTTCGGGAATCCCGCAATGTTTATACTACCCGTACGCACGACAGCCTTAAAATCTCCAACGGCAAATGGTGCTGGTGGTCAAAAAACATCGGCGGGCGGTCGGCTCTTGATTATCTTGTATTCGTCAAAGGTATGAATCTACCTGAAGCTGTACTCCACCTCGAAGGGCAAACAGCGATTAAACCTCCCAAAGCGTACATTCCAGAGTTAAAAAAAGATGACCGCCTTATCCTCCCGCCGAGGAACAACAGCATCTTTTTTGTAAGGTCATATCTGCGAAAGCGGTGCATTCATCCTAAACTCACTGATTATCTGATTAGAAACAACCTGCTTTATGAAAGCCGAAAATACCATAATGCCGTATTTGTAGGGTACGATAAAAATAAACAGCCCAGATATGCAGTGATGCGAGGTACAACAGACAAAAAGTTTTATATGGAAGCCAGGGGAAGCGATAAACGCTTCTCTTTTTTTTGCCCGCAAACAGAATAACAGACCAGCTTCATGTGTTTGAAAGCGCAATTGACCTCATATCCTTTGCTTCAATCGAGCTCTTTGAAGGCAGAGACCCGCTAAAAGATTCCATGCTTTCTCTCGGCGGGGTATTTGCTCATAAAAAAGCAGACGGCAAACTGCCCCTCGCTCTGGAGCAGTACCTTAAAGACCACCCTGAAACCAAAACAATCCGGCTGCACCTGGATAACGATGCAGCGGGCCGAGGGTGTTCAGAGTACCTAATCTCCTCCCTTTCCAGCAAATACACAGTTCTGGACGAACCTCCGCCGTCCGGCAAGGACTACAATGACTACCTCTGCAGTCTGAACATATTCCAAAAACGAAAGGAGGTGTGCGAAAGATGAGAACCTACAGTGTTGAAATCAACGAAACGCTCCAAAAAACGGTTGAAGTAAAGGCGAATTCCAGAAAGGAAGCAGAAGAAAAAGTTGAAGAACAATGGAAAAACTGCGAGCATGTTCTGGACGCAGAAAACTTTGTTGGGGTTGAATTTAAAGCGATATCAGAAAGCAGAAACCGAGATTATGTAAAATAAGAAAGGATGAAAATTATATGCCGAAATCAACTGATACACTAAAAGTGGTATTGGTTAAACCCTACGAAAAAGCGTTCGTCACAGAATTAGGTTCCGATTTGGAATCCATGCAGGAGGCAGTTGCGGGACTGATTCAACCAATATACCCGTTTGACGAAAATGTGGTTATCGTCTGCAATGACGAGGGTAAAATCCTGGGTTTACCATTAAATCGTGCTTTAAAAGCAGATGACGGAGAAATCATCGACATCATTGCCGGTGATTTTTTTATTTGCGGATTTCGCGGTGAAAATTTCATCAGTCTTACAGACGAGCAGTTAAACCGATACTGCGAAATGTTCAAATATCCCGAGCGGTTCTTCAGGGTAAACGGAGAAATCAAGGCTGTCCCTGTCATTGAGACTAAAGGAAAAGACATGGAAAGATAACTCTCAAAGTATATGTTTAATATCTATAGCAAGCACTGAATTTGGCTAGCCAAATTCGCATTTTTAGGGGTAACACCCCTAAAACCCCGCAAAGAAAGGAGGATTCTGTTTGAGAAAAAGGAACAATGTGCTTGTAACACGGTTTACGGATGATGAGCTGAAGAGAGTAAAAATGCTTCAGCAAAAATCAGGTTTAAGCGGAGAGACATTCCGAAGAAGAGCAATTCTCGGCGCTCAAATAAAAGAAGCCCCGCCTAACGAACTGCCCGAGTTTATACGTTTGCTCCGCCGGTTAAATGCAAACGCAGGACAAATTTTAATGCGGATAAACTCATGCGGGTTTGTGGATGGGCTGGCAATCAAAAAGCTCATAGAAGACAACCGTGCGTTAGAGAAAAAAGTGCTTGCAGTGTATACAAATAAATGAGCTGGTAATATGGCTGTAACAAAGATATGGAAGATTAAAGGCCGCCTTGATTCGGTGATTTCCTATGCCGGCAATCCGGAAAAGACCTGTGATTCAAACTACACCGACAGCGATCTGCAGGCTTTGAGAGATGTTATGGACTACGCTGTAAATGACTACAAAACTGAAAAGCAGTATTACGTGTCCGGCATCAACTGCAATCCCGAATATGCCCGGGAACAGATGATGGCCACAAAAAAACTGTACGAAAAAACCGGCGGCATAATCGCATTTCACGGATATCAGTCCTTTGCCAGGGGAGAAGTTACTGCCGTCCTCGCCCATAAAATCGGATGTGAACTTGCAAAACGGATTTGGGGTGACAGATTTGAAGTGATTGTTGCAACACATCTTAATACCAACTGCTATCACAACCACTTTGTAATCAATTCCGTCTCCTTTGCGGACGGTAAAAAGTATTACGACAACCTGAACTCTTACTACAATCTTCTTCGCAAAACCTCCGATGAAATATGCAGGGAATACGGGCTTAGCGTCATAGAAAATCCAAAGCATGGCAGAACTAAAAGCTACCCTGAGCATCTTGCCGAAAAGGAAGGCAGGCCCACCTTGCGGGCATATATTCGTGATGATATCGACAAAGCGGTAATGCAGTCCAATACCAAGGACCAGTTCTTCAGGTTAATGGAAGAGATGGGCTATACCTTTAATTTCAGTCCCACCCGAAAATATCCTACTCTGAAAAAGAAAGGCGCACAGAGAAGCATCCGGTTTTGTTCCCTTGGTAAGGGCTATGATATTGAGGAAATCCTTGACCGGATATACAGCAAAACTGTGAAACGATACCCGGAACCTGCTAAGAAGCTGAACTACCAACGCTATTTTGGAAAAGCAGAACGCAAAGGCAAACTGAAAGGATTTAAGAGGATATATGTACGGTATATGTTCCTGATGGGAATTCTGCCGAAAGGCAATCCCATAAAACCTACCCATCCTTTAATCCGTGAAGCCGTGATTCAAATGAGGCAGATACAGCAGGAATACAAGCTGCTCACCCGTTACCGCATTACAACCGGTGAGCAGCTTATGTATTTTAAGCAGAACCGGAAAGAACGGCTGAAATTGCTTTTGGAACGTCGTGTAGAAAATACACGGTTAATTCGGATTGAAGAGAATGAAAACAAATTGCTTCTACTGCGTGAAAAAGGAAAACAGTTGACCAAAGAAATCTCAGAACTCAGGCGCGAAGTCAGGCAGTGCGAAAACATCCTGAAACGCTCAATTAAAATGCAGCAGGATATGGAGCAGGTTGAAAAAGATAATGAAGCAAAGGAGGTAAAGAGTAATGAACACATCAGGAGAAGCCGCTGATCAAGTGGTGCGAATGACTCTTGACGGAGTTGAAGTGCTTTTGCGCATTTCAGGCTCCGGCGCTTCAAAACTTGCAGGATTTTTATATGCTGCTCTGAAAGACCATAAAAAAACAAGAGGCCGAACCAGACTTGAAGCCATGCTGAAAAGCGGCAAGCCGCTGGAGGTATTCTCAATCAGGAAGGACGAGCTTCGGATATTCACCCGGGAAGCAAAGCGGTATGGCATATTGTACTGCGGCCTTAAAAGCAGTCTTAATACCGACGGCATGTGCGACATTATGGTTAGAAGCGAGGATGCAGCGAAGATAAACCGAATCGTAGAAAAACTGCAGCACGGCAGAGTTGATATCGGTTCGGTTGTTTCGGAACTGCAGCAGTCCGTACTGGAAAATAAACTTGAAGTTGCAGACAAACACGACATTATTGTTGACCGGATATTTGCGAGTGCAAACCCCACTATGGCGAGGACGAGCCCGTCTCCTCCGTCCGAGCCTACTTCAAAAAACAGCGGGAAGCTGCTCAATGGAGACGAAAAACTTAAATCTCCTTCGGTTCGCAAGGAACTGAGTAAGATTCAAAAAGAAAAATCATCCGTTGCTCCATCACATCAAAAAGACAAAAAGCGCAAGAGAACTAAATCAAAATCCAAAACAAAATAGGAGGGTATCGCATGAGCAATTATTTGGAAGAAATCATTACAAGCATGAACTCTGAGAAAAAGCCCTTTGACAAGACTGTATGGGCAGAAAAAAAGCAGAAGGAACGCGAGCAGGTTTTTGAAATGATTAAGGATGCCGCAAAATCCGTGGTAAGTGACGAAGCTTCATACAGACAATACCTTGATGTGGTCAGCCGTTTTGATAAATACAGCGCCGAAAACGCTTTGCTGACATTCGCCCAGATGCCGAATGCCACAAAACTTGCCGATGCTGATCGGTGGAAGAAGCAGAATGTGTATATCAGGAAAGGTGAAAAAGGAATCAGCATACTTGAACCCGGAAACAAATACACAAGGCCTGACGGGACAGAAACAATCGGGTTTAATGTTAAAAAGCTGTTTGATATCTCTCAAACCAATGCGGACAGGGATAAAGAAGTTTCCGTAAAATACGATGACCGACTGATTTTGAAGTCCCTGCTTAAAGATGCCCCGGTGGACGCGAATATCAGCGAAAACCTTCAGGATAACGCCACCGCTGTGTATGACCACAGAACAAGGCAGATTCTTGTTCGCCAGGGCATGGACGGTGCTTCAATCATCCGTTCTGTTGCCCAGTAAATGGCCCACGCATACTTGGCTGCTGATATTCCGAATGATGAGCCGTATAACCGCCTTGCGAATTCCTTCACGGCCCATTCGGCGGCATATATTATCTGCAAAAGAACTGGTATCGATACTTCAAAATTCACCTTTGAAAGAATAAAGGATGTCTTCGCAGGGCTTAACAGCAAGGAAATCCGTACGGAGCTTGCAAAAATCAGGGCGGTTGCCAATGAAATGTGGAGCAGCATGAATTTTACCTTAAACCCTCCCGCAAAGAATAAACCCGAACAAGCGAGGTAGCTGGTATGGTCAGGCAAAAGGAGAAAAAGAAAATATTAAAGCTGAGCCGATTTGAACAGAATGTACTCATCAATGTTTTAAAGGATAAACATAATCAGCTGCTTAAAGAAAACCGTCCCACCGATGCGGTTGATGAGCTGTTAATCAAAACAATAAACGCTCCGGTTAGAAAAAACTATGACACGGCAAGGTAGATTTTCAAAGTTAAATTTAATTCTTTACGCCTTAGGTTTAATCCCGACAGTGTGGCTGGCGCTTTTAATCGCTCCCGCACTGTCGGGAGGATTGCCGGAGATAATTAAAAACTTTGGAACAATCTTCGAAAATCCGTTTCGCATAATCTGGTGCGGGAACAGCTTAAAAGCTGTTCTCACTTTCGTATTCGCTTATATCTTAGTAATTATCATCAACGTATCGACATCGAGAAATTACCGAAGGCGTGAAGAACACGGTTCCGCAAGGTGGGGCGACTGCATGGCTGTATGCAGGAAATACAAATCAAAAGATTACAGTCAAAACAAAATATTAACCCAAAACGTGTGCATAGGTTACGATTCGAGACGGCACAGAAGAAACTTAAACACAATTGTCGTCGGAGGTTCCGGTTCAGGAAAGACCAGATTTTACGCAAAGCCGAACATCATGCAGGCAAATACCTCGTTTGTAATTCTGGATCCGAAAGGCGAAATCCTGCGGGATACCGGCAATCTTTTGAAGAAAAAAGGCTATGAAATCAAAGTCATCGACCTTATCAACATGGAAAAATCCCATTGCTACAATCCGTTTGTATATCTTCAAAGCGATAACGATGTGCAGAAACTTGTGACGAATATATTCAAGAATACCACACCGAAAGGCGCTCAGTCACAGGATCCGTTCTGGGATCAGGCTGCCATGATGCTACTGCTGGCGTTGATGTTTTATCTGCACTACGAAGCGCCGAAGGAGGAGCAGAACTTCCCGATGGTTATGGAAATGCTGCGTTACGGAGAGGTTAAGGAGGATGACGACTATTATCAAAGTCCCCTGGATGAACTGTTTGATCGTTTGGAGCGCAGGGATGAAAACCATATTGCGGTAAAGAATTACAGAAGCTACAGAAGCGGCAGCGCCAAGACTCTTAAAAGCATACAGATTACCCTTATGTCCCGGCTTGAAAAATTCAATCTTACTTCTCTGGCGGGAATAACACAGGCCGATGAAATGGAACTTGATAAAATCGGAGAAAAGAAAACTGCTGTCTTTGCCGTGATACCGGACAATGACAGCAGTTTTAACTTTATTATCGGCATGCTTTATACACAGCTGTTCCAGCAGTTATATTACAGCGCCGATTTCAGGCACGGCGGCAGGCTCCCGGTCCATGTCCATTTCATGATGGACGAGTTCGCGAATGTGGCACTGCCTGATGATTTTGACAAGCTGCTCTCCACTATGAGAAGCCGGGAGATTTCGGTATCAATCATTCTGCAAAACCTCGCACAACTAAAAGCGCTGTTTGAGAAACAGTGGGAATCAATAGTCGGCAACTGCGACGAGTTTTTGTATCTTGGCGGAAACGAGCAGTCAACTCACAAGTTTGTTTCAGAAATGCTGGGCAAGGAAACGATTGATACAAACACCTATGGAAAAAGCACAGGCAGAAGCGGAAGCTATTCCACAAATTATCAAATCATGGGCAGGGAGCTTCTGACACCCGATGAAGTCAGAATGCTGGACAACCGGTATGCAATTCTCTTCATCCGTGGTGAACGACCTGTTATTGATAAAAAGTATGATATTTTAACCCATCCGAATGCAGCGCTTACTGCTGACGGAAAAGAAAAGCCGTATGTTCACGGTGAAGTTACCCATTCAGTGGCGAAAATTACGGTTTCAAAACTTGCTGACGGATTTAGAGAAATACAACCGCCGATTGCTGAAGAAGCGGAATTTGAACTTTGGTGCGAGGAAGATTTTGAGGAGCATTATGATATTAACGGAGGTAACGGTTTATGAGAAAACTCCTTGTTTTTGTTCTTATATTAGTTTTTATTTTACCTCTTCCCTGTCTTGCAGAAACCAACGACCCGCTGACGGTGGTGAACAACCTTTCAACCTTTATATTCGGGATTATCAGAGCAATCGGTCTGATCATGCTGGGATTCGGAATTGTGCAAATCGGTCTGTCCCTGAAATCCCATGATCCTTCCCAGAGAGCCAACGGGTTTCTAACCCTTGCAGGAGGAGTCATTATAACCTTTGCAAAAGAAATCCTAAATCTTATTACGGGAGGATGAATTACATGTTTAACCGATTCCCGATCAGGGAAAAGATGCATATCCACTCGCTGAATGGTGAACTCAGGGAAGCGACAATTCTAAAGCGGATCGGCGAAAACAAATATCTTGCCGAATATAACGGAGTGCAGTGCCATGCAATATACATTCCGTTTGTGGACCGGTTTTATGTGGATGATAAATACGGAGTTATAAAGGAAAAAAACGGGATAATGATAGGTAAGCTAATAGAAAATGTGGGCAGGAAAAACCTGCCCACAAAGGGAGGTTAAGTCCTTGTCAAGCGGAAACTGGGTTATTGACAACCTCAACAATGCTCTTGATACATGGAACAACAAAATGACCGAGATACTGCAAATCATCACCGAGTCGCCGCAGGAGTTTAAAGGTGGTGGGATTTGGAACGTTGTTGTCACCATCCACGGAGCTTTGCAAGCCATCGGGTATGCTTTGCTGGTGCTGTTCTTTGTCATAGGAATTCTTAGAACCTGCGGGAGTTTTGCAGAAATAAAGCGGCCAGAACAGGCCGTTAAACTGTTTATCAGATTCATACTCGCCAAAACAGCCGTAACATACGGGCTTAAACTGATGACGTCCATATTTACCATTGTTCAGGGGATTATATCAACCATAATGAATAACTCCGGCTTCGGGTCATTCAAGCAGTCGGTACTCCCCGTTGAAATAACCGAAGCGATAAAGAAATGCGGTTTTCTGGAAAGCATACCGTTATGGGCAGTAACATTGATTGGCGGGCTGTTTATAACGGTTCTCTCTTTCGTGATGATTATGACTGTATACGGTCGATTCTTCAAGCTATATATGTATACCGCTATTGCTCCCGTACCCCTTGCCGCATTTGCAGGAGAACCCACACAAAACGTTGGAAAAAGCTTTATAAAAAGCTATATCTCGGTTTGTCTTGAAGGTGCAATTATTGTACTGGCCTGTATCATATTCTCGGTTTATGCAACGTCGCCGCCGGCTGTGGATACATCGGCAAGCGCAGTTACCATGGTCTGGAGCTATATCGGCGAACTGATCTTTAATATGCTGGTTTTGGTTGGCGCTGTGAAGATGTCGGACCGGATTGTCAAAGAAATGATAGGGATATAAAAAGGCACCCGAAAAGGTGCCATCAAAGCTTTGAGCCGTATACAACAGGTTTGCCTGTTCTGGGATCTATCAAGCTGTAGTTTTCATCAAACCTTATTCCCTTCATAGGAACTCCCATTTCACGAGCCCTGTGTATCTGCCATGCTATATCTTTTTCAATAAATTTGCGGCGGCGGTATGCATTAATAGCTTTCACAATAACGCAAAGTACAATAACGGCAGTAAGTGCTATCAAACCAATCAAAGTGTAATCCATATATCCACACTCCCTTATGTTTTCTAACTTTATTATAGTCACGGCATTAAAATTAATCAAAGGTGCAAACGGAGGCGACTATGGAAGCAAAAATAAACAAGGAAATTCGGGAATACACCGAATCAATATTTTTCGGGTTGTCACTTCGGCAGGTCATTTTTTCTATCCTTGCGGTTCTGGCTGCAGTCGGAATTTACTTCGGGCTGCAGCCTTTTTTCGGCCTTGAAACAACTTCATGGCTATGCATAATCGTAGCTGCTCCCTTTGCCGCCGTCGGTTTTATCAAATACAACGGCATGACTGCCGAACAGTTTTTATGGGCATGGATTAAGTTCGAGCTGTTTAACGATAAGAAGCTGTGTTTTAAGGCAAAAAACATCTATTTTGAAGCGATGAAGCAATATATTGATACCAGACGGAAGGAGGAGTTAACCCGCCGTGATCAGGACTTTGAAAGCCGCACTAAAACAGGATAAACAGCCATTTGTTAAAATAAAAAGAACTCAGGATGTTATTCCGATAACCCGAATCTGGGAAGACGGAATTTTTCTGCATGGGAACAAGTTTTCAAAAACCTTTAAGTTTGAGGACATCAATTATACTGTAGCTTCTGAAGATGACAAAACAGCATTGTTCCTTGCATATTCTGAACTTCTCAATTCTCTGGACAGCGGAGCAACAACCAAAATAACAATTAACAATCGAAAACTTAACCGCAAAAACTTCGAGCAGAATATCCTGCTGCCCCTCACCAATGACAGATTTGACGAATTTCGGACTGAATACAATAATATGCTTCTGGAAAAAGCAGCCGGCACAAATAATGTGGTGCAGGATAAGTATATTACCATTTCGGTTATGAAAAGGAGTATTGAGGAAGCCAGAGCATATTTTGCACGGGTAGGTGCGGAACTGGCCGGACATTTTGCCAGACTGGGTTCAAAGCTGACCGAGCTTGATACCATTGAAAGGCTGAGAATATTTTATGATTTCTTCCATTACGGCGAGGAATCTGATTACCGCTTCAGCCTGTTTGAAACCATGAAGAAAGGCCATGATTTCAGGGACTACATCTGCCCCGACAGCTTTGAGTTCGAGAGGGATTATTTCAAAATCGGAAACAGATACGGCAGAGTGATATTTCTGAAAGAGTACGCTTCGTATATAAAGGATGATTTTGTTGCAGAGCTTTGCGAGCTAGACCGCAACATGATGCTGTCTGTTGACATTATACCTGTCCCCACCGATGAAGCGGTGAGAGAAGTCGAAAAGCGTCTGCTGGGGGTTGAAACCAATATAGCCAACTGGCAGAGAAAGCAGAATCAGAACAACAACTTTTCTGCGGTTGTTCCTTATGATCTTGAACAGCAGCGCAAAGAAAGCAAGGAATTCCTTGACGACCTGACCGCCCGGGATCAAAGGATGATGTTCGCAGTTATTACTATTGTCCATACTGCTGATACAAAAGCGCAGCTTGACAATGATACAGAGACCCTGCTGACCACCGCGCGAAAAAAACTGTGCCAGCTGGCACCCTTATCATTCCAGCAGATGGATGGGTTAAACACAGCTCTGCCCTACGGAGTAAGGAGGATTGACGCACTGCGCACCCTTACAACCGAAAGTCTGGCGGTATTTATCCCCTTCAGGGTTCAGGAGATATGTCATCCAAACGGGATATATTACGGACAGAATGCCATATCCAAAAACCTGATTGTAATCGACCGAAAGATGATGCTTAACGGTAACAGCTTTATCCTTGGAGTATCGGGTTCAGGCAAATCCTTTACAGCCAAGTGTGAAATTGCAAACCTGGTTCTGTCAACCGATGCAGACATAATTGTCATTGATCCCGAGCGCGAGTATTCCCCGCTGATTAATGCTCTGGGCGGAGAAGTGATCAATATTTCAGCTACCAGCAGAAACCACATCAATGCAATGGATATGAACTCTGAATACGGCGACGGTGCAAACCCTGTTATTCTAAAATCTGAATTTATCATGTCGCTTTGTGAACAGCTGATGGGCAGCCGCAACCTTGGGCCTAAAGAAAAATCCATAATAGACCGATGCACGGCTTTGGTCTACAGGCAGTATCAGCAAAACAATTATCAGGGATATCCGCCAACTCTTAAAGAGTTTAGGGCGGAACTTCTCAAACAGCCGGAAGACGAGGCAAAAAATATTGCTTTGGCAATCGAGCTGTTTTCGGACGGTTCTCTGGACACCTTTGCAAAGCAGACAAACGTTGATACAGCGAACCGTCTTATCTGCTACGATATTCTGGATTTGGGAAAACAGCTTCTGCCTGTTGGCATGCTTGTGGTTTTGGACAGCATTTACAACCGCATAACTTCCAACAGGGCAAAAGGCAGAAACACGTTCATTTTCATTGATGAGATATATCTGCTTTTCCAGCATGAATACAGCGCAAACTTCCTTTTCACATTATGGAAACGGGTCAGAAAATACGGAGCATTCGCCACGGGTATTACCCAGAATGTCGGAGACCTTCTGCAAAGCCATACCGCTCAGGCGATGCTTGCAAACTCCGAATTTATTGTAATGCTGAATCAGGCTTCAACAGATCGTTTGGAACTTGCGCGTCTTCTGAATATTTCAGACAATCAGCTGTCATATATTACAGACGTTGATGCAGGGCATGGATTAATTAAAGTCGGCAGTTCTCTGGTACCGTTTGTGAACAGGTTCCCCAAAAACACAAAGTTGTACAAGCTAATGTCTACAAAACAAGGCGAGTAAAAAGATAAATGCCAGACTTAAACTTGGTCTGGCGTTTTACATATTGGGAGGTGAATTAAATGCGTGAGAAAGACAAGAAAATTAAACTATATAAGACATCCAAGAATATGAAAGCTGTAATTAAAAAATCGCATCAAGACTACAGTAACGATCAGGAGACAGCCTGCAATTATGCAACCGAATCAATATCAGAAAAAACGAAAAGTATTGCCTACACCGCTGGGCGCAAGGCAGAACAATACGGCAGACACTCATTAAAAGCAGCACCGGACACGCTTAGAAAAGCAAGGTCCGGTGTTGCTGGTTTTAAACGCAAAGTTCAGACTGCAAAAACGCCGGCAAGAACCGCTCAAGCTGCAGTCAAATCTTCTAAAAGAGCAGCACAGGCAGCCAGGGCAGCAGCCAAAGCCTCAACCCGTGCAGCTAAAGCGGTTGCTGAAACGATAAAATCAGCTGCAGGAGCGGTTAAAAGCATTGTAACCCTTGTTGCTGCTGGTGGATGGATTGCTATAGCTGTCATCCTTATTATTTGCATGGCAGGATTTATTCTATCCTCGGGATTCGGAATATTCTATTCGGATAATAAAACTGTTTCAACGGTAATAGAGAAAGTGAACAACGAGTTTTTGTCCGAAATAGAGCGGATAAAACGTGAAAACCCGCATGATGAGGTAAATGATGTCCAGCTGCCTCAAAACTGGAAAGAAGTTCTGGCTGTTTATTCTGTAAGACATTCCTTAGATATTTCCAATATAGACAACATAAAATACGAATCTGTAAAAACAATCTTCTGGGATATGAATACTGTTACTTTTTCACTCGAAGCGTTAAAACAGGATTCAACCCTGAAAAACATTCTTAATATTACCGTAAAGAATAAAGGCTGTGATGAAATAGCGGAACAATACGCCTTTAATTCTGAACAGAGAAAACAACTGAATGAGTTACTGAAACCTGAGTACAACGAGTTATGGGATGCTCTCTTAAGCCGCTAACTTACAGGACTATTCGCTTAATTTTGTCAAGCGGAAAGGGCACCGTATCTTCTGTATAATACTCAATATCTTCAACAACTGCAGTTTTCAAAATATTGTTCTTGCCCACCGGTACAAGCACTTCATCACCGATCTCAAGGGTATCATCATCTGTTAAATAATAATAGGTTTTTCCATACTCTTCAAACGATACACTGCAGAATATGTATTCTCCGGGTTTTACCCCGCGGTTATAGAATTGGGGATGAAATACATCCCAGACAAAAGATGAATATTTAATTGAACTGTAAATTTTTTCGATAAATACACTCCAGTTTGATGGAAGACACCGGCGGTTATAGGTTCCTTTAAGCTTAAGCTCAGGCTTTTTATAATATTTAATTCTTAATTCATATACAGGATACCCCTCATCATCCATCTGCATATCTTCAAATTCTTCTATAAACTCAGCGCACATCTTTATAACATCTCGGACCCGCCTTAAATCTTTGTATGTCAACGTTACATCTTGCCCCGCACCTGTGTTCTGCAGCAAAATAAGAGTCCCGTCCTTACGGCTGATTACAAGTGTTTCACTGCAAATGTTATGTTTGGGCGTTGCAGATATAGAATCAACCAAGTTTCGGAAGTCCAGCTTTATTAGTTCGATCCTTTCCGGTTCAATAAACGGTGTTATCTTGTCCATTACTTCAAGAAAGTCATCCCAGTTTTCCGGAAATGCATTGCAACCAGAAATATGCCTGCATCGCTTGCCGTCATCTTTATATTCAAGTTCCCACTGAGTCCCGTCTAAAATATATGGAGTATGATAGCGGGGTTTCCATCGGTTAATCCCGATAGACTCGAGTTCCTCAAGCCATACTTTGCTCTTCTTTCTCGATAATTTTTTTATATCTTGCTGTTCAGGGTTAGAAACTTCGAAAGATTTTGCAGAAACGCAGCCGTTATCAACGGTAATTTCTACTTTTTTGCCGCTACCCGAAAAAGTGCCTATGGATAACATTAAGTATTCAAGCAATTCTCTCACCTGCCATTTGCACCTTTGACAGCCATTCCGATATCAGATATATTTCACTTGGTTTTTTCTTTACTTAGCAGATACTTTATAAACTGTTCCAGTTCTTTTCGTGATGACTCGCTTAACGGTCTGGGCAGCCTGATATATTCGTTTCCGTTTCTTATTGGGCGCGGCTCGTCAATCAGACCCAGCAGATAATCCAGGCTGACGTTGAAAAACTTCGCAATTTGAACCTTGACTTCATCACTTGCTTCTATTTCGTCCCGTTCGTAAGCGCTGTAAGTCCTGTAATTTATGAATAAAGCCTCTGCCACTTCCTTTTGTGTCATGTCTCTGTCTTTTCTTAAATTCTGCAGCCGTTCTCCTATCATATTTACTCCTTTCATCGACGAATTACATTGAATATGTAACTCTAATTAGATTTGTGAATTTTCAATGTAATTTTACTAAAAGCGAAGCGGTCAAGGAGTAAATCTACACTAATAATAGTATGCACAGTTGATATATACATTATTTATGTATATAATTGACGTGCTAAACATAATTTATGGAGGTATAAAAATGCGAAGAAAACTATGCACAAGGAATATCGATGAATTTGGGAGGATTGCTCTACCGCTTGAGGCCCGGACTGCATTGGGAATGAAACAGATGCAAAGCCTCGATATCTATTTGGAAGATGATTCAGTTGTAATCAGCAAGAGTACTGATAAGCCATCATGTATATTATGCGGCAAAAGCAATACTATGCTGGCAGAATTGAATAATAACCTGTTGTGCTGGGGTTGTATTTCGAAAATTAAAGAGTTATGAGATAAGTATTATTAACAGATCATTTTGTAAAAGGAAGAAGAATTATTATATTAATTAAAATATACTGGGTGATATATGCTAAATCATATAACACCCAGTATATTTTTGTCGCAAAGTATTGACAATTTATGTATATATTATATAATTATCCCAGATACTGTCAAATTATTATATTCAAATTATTTAAAGGTGGCATACAAGATGTGCTGACAAAAGATATTTCGTCAATGTAAGTTTAACTTATAATTTGTTGTTCAATATAAAAATATATCTTAAAAAGCCGTACGGTTCAAGAAATTGTATCCGTGCGGCTTATTTTTATGAATTTTTTGTCAATATGTTGCGACTTAGCTCTATTTATGCCGAATAAGCTGCTTTTGTGTATTGAGAGACGTATTTGCTGCCGGACATAAAAATACTTGAATTGGCTTGGCAACCCAGCCTTCAGCAATGAGCAGCTCCAACCGCGTTGGTTGAGTTGCCTTGCGGTTGGAGCTTATCATGAAATATGCAACAGACAGCCGATGGTTTTACCTGGTTTACAAACCTATAGTAAAACCTGGAGCAAAACGGGCAAACAGGTGCTTTAAAGCACGCAAAAGACAATTAAATAAGAAGGACTCCGAACCTCCTCCGCTGCCTGTAATTATTTCATATCAGTCTAACCGTAGAGCCAAATTTTATCCCCACCCATTAGGGGATAGATTGGGCTCTTTTTATTTCTTATGCCTGGACAAGCCTTTATACAGTATAAGCTGCAGAGGTCCCCCTCCATTTCAGTTTGCACATCAATCAAAAACTGAAATGGAGGAATGAAAGGTGTATAGAAGTAAAAATCCATACAAAATAAGAATTGAAAAAGATGAAACAGGAAAAGAGCATTATTATGTTTCGTTCAAAGATGGAATGGGTATAACTCATGATATAGAGATATCATATGAGCTGTATCTTGAATTTAAAAGTTTTGAAAGTGAACATATACGTGAAGCAAATATTTTTCAGCGATACATAGAACATATGCAGCTATCAGAGAGCCAACTTCACAAACGAGCAATGCAGCAGCAAAAAAGTGTAGATGATATTGTTATTGATAAGACCGTAATGGAAATTCTTGAAAGGGAACTATCGGAATTACCTGAAATTCAACGGAGGAGATTAGTTCTATATTACTTTCACGGTTTAACTTATGAGGGAATTGCCAAAACAGAAGGACTTAGTAAAGTAGCCATTAAATATGCAATTGATAAGGCTATGAAAAAAATACGAAAAAAATTTAAAAATTTTAAATTAGGGGGTTAACTTTTTGCCAAAAACTGATTAATAGGGTGAGGGGATAAATTTTCCCCTTACCCTATTAATCTTTTTTGCACCTTGAAAATTGAATAACCCATTCATCAAATACGTTCCTATTACCAGCGTCGCAAGCGCTAGCCACCTTAGCGGATGCGCCATGACCTTCTAAAAAGAAGCGAGCGAGAAACATCCGGCTATAAATATCGGGTTGCTCCCGATACGGCCATAACAGGTAATAGGGATAATGATACTCCTGTCCAGCCACAGTCCGTAAAAAACTCTTCGTAAAAAATACTTTGTATTTTTAGAAGAACGCTGCGCGTTCTTCCTAAGAATCCGAAGAAATTCTTTTCGAAGGATTCTTTTTCGCAGGCAATGGGGGCAGCTCCGGGAGATCCCCGGAGGGGTGAAATTCCCGTGGAGTTAGTTAGCAGCTAACCGTTTGATGGATGTAAATTTTCCTAAATAAGTCAAACAGATGAGTATTACTTTACTCTTTTGTTTGACTACATAGTAACGTTATCCCTGTTTTAAATACAAAAGAAACAAAGGAGGCCAGGAAGTTGAAAGTGGACATATTTCGTGGAGACGTCTTCTATGCGGAACTGGGACCCGTAGTTGGCTCAGAACAGGACGGCCTTCGCCCTGTTGTAATATTGCAGAATAATACCGGCAACAAATTTAGTCCTACAGTCATAGTAGCAGCCGTAACCAGCAGATGCGGCAGCAAAAAACAGCTTCCTACGCATATCAGCCTCTCGGAAACATTCCTTCCAAGTAATTCAATCGCCCTGCTCGAACAGATACGTACCATTGATAAATTAAGGCTTAAAGAATATATAGGAAGACTGAATAATACCACGATGCAAAGAATAGACAGAGCACTGGCCATTAGCTTAGGCATGAATTATAGGATCAACAATGTAATACAACTTAGTCTATGTGAAAACTGTGCTAAGCAGTTTTATAATTCTCCTGGTTACTATATCCACCGTGCGAATATTAATCAGTTATTTAAAGAAACGTGCACATATTGCGGATGCAGATTAGGGTTTGATTACATCATTATAAGTACGGTATCACGAAAAAACCAAACATATGATTAATTAGATTACCAGAAACGGCCTGGACTCAAAGCCAGGCCGTTTGTATATAAACATATTTGAAAGTGGGGATTAATACATGAAAGATTTATTTGCTGATTACCCGGAAGTATTAACTATAAGCGATCTACAAAAGATTCTTGGTGTTGGGAGAAATACAGCGTATAGCCTGATAAGGCACAATAAAATCAAAAGCGTACAAATTGGAAGGCAAAGAAGAATACTAAAATGTTATGTACTGGAATATCTGCTTTATAATTGACGGTTTGCACATTTTGATTTAGTAACCCATTATGGTATAATTTCATCCGTCAATAGTGGGCTACTTGTCATAAAAGGAGGATAGAAAATGACAGGAAGCTTACAAATAAAAAATGGCGTTTTCTATGCAGTCTTAAACATTAAAGATAGTACAGGAAAGCGCAAACAAAAATGGATATCCACCGGTTTAATAGTGAAAGGAAACAAGAAAAAAGCAGAGCAGTTTCTAAATGAATTAAAGTCTCAATACGAAGAAATGGCTCAAGAAAAAGAAACCAATTATATCGAGCCACCAGAAATAATGTTCTGCGATTTTCTTAAAGAATGGATAACCCTGAATAAAAGCAATATTCAGGTAACTACTTATGACGGGTATATTCACATGCTGAACAAGCATGTGTATCCATACTTTAAGGAAGAAGGCATCTTATTAACAAAAGTAAAGCCGATGGATATTCAAAGGTATTACGCCAAAAAGCTTGAAGAAGGCCTGTCGCCTAACACGGTAATCAAACATCACGGCATTATCAGAAGCGCATTGCAGTATGCGGTAAAAACCAATCTTATAAAAGAAAATGCAGCTGACTATGTTGATAAGCCAAGGCGCGAAAAATTCATTGCCGGTTATTATAACGCCGATGAACTGAACAAGCTTTTTGCGGCTGCAAAAGGGTCTACAATTGAAACTCCTATACTGCTTGCAGCATATTACGGATTAAGGCGTTCAGAAGTGTTAGGTTTGACATGGGATGCGATTGATTTTAATAACGGCGTAATTACCATCAAGCAGAAGGTTGTTAGAGGTTTTGAAGATGGGAAATTGGTCTCGCTGCCTCAAAACAAACTCAAAAGCGAAACCAGTTATCGGTCATTGCCGCTATGCGATGTTATCCGTAACCACCTTGAGCAAGTAAAATACAATCAGGAAAAGAACAAAGCCTTATTGGGAAGTGATTATAATTACGAATATGATGGTTATATTTGCGTAACCTCAACAAGCAATCTTCTGCAGCCTGATTACATTACCGAAACATTTGCTAAACTGCTCAAGAAACATAAACTCAAAAAGATTCGGTTTCATGACCTGCGGCATTCCTGTGCTACATTATTATTGAATTTAGGGTTTAGCATGAAAGAAATACAGGTGTGGCTTGGACACAGTGACTTTCAAATAACTGCTAAAACTTATGCTCATGTGGATTATAAAAATAAAATAGTCATGATAGACCGGGTTTCAAACATGCTCTGTGGTTAGAAAAAGTGTTAGAAAAGTGTTAGAAAAACGTTAGAAAAACCGTGAAAGTCAGTTTCTCTACAGAAAAAGAGAAAGTCCTGAAACCCGCATGGCGCAAGGCTTCAGGACCATCTTATAGCTGGTTGCGGAGGGAGGATTTGAACCTCCGACCTTCGGGTTATGAGCCCAACGAGCTACCAGACTGCTCCACTCCGCGCTATATGATGCCGCTGACCGGACTTGAACCGGTACGGATTTTACTCCGGCGGATTTTAAGTCCGCTGCGTCTGCCGATTACGCCACAGCGGCGTTTTCCGCTACACGTGACATTATATCACCGTATGATGTGTTTGTCAAGTCAAAAATAAGACAGTCATATCATATTTTTGTTGTGCGATGTAGCAAATGTGATACCTTAGAGTATCGCCGGTAGCTTAATACACAAAGCGAGTTCTTAATCGGGGCACCGCCATTTTATGACGGCACCCCGATTTTTTGAAAAGCTCTCGCTTATAATTTGTTTTGCTTAAGTTTTGTTGTTTATTAATACATATCGCCCATGCCGGCTGGATTTGCAGCAGGTGCTGCCGGAGGTTCGGGCTTATCGTAAACAACGGATTCTGTTGTCAGTACGATTGAAGCGATAGAAGCGGCATTTTCAAGTGCGCAACGTGCAACCTTTGTCGGGTCGACGATGCCGGCATCTATCATGTCTCTGTACTGCTCGGTTGCGGCGTCAAAGCCGTAGCCGCGCTTACCGCTGCTCTTAATCTTGTCAACGATGACAGAGCCTTCATAGCCTGCGTTCTCAGCAATCTGACGAACCGGTGCTTCAAGAGCCTTGAGAACGATTCTTACGCCTGTCTTTTCGTCGCCTTCAACGGTATCAAGCAGCTTTGCAACATCATCAATAATGTTGATATAAGCTGTTCCGCCACCCGGAACGATACCTTCTTCAACGGCAGCTCTTGTAGCATTAAGAGCGTCCTCAATGCGGAGCTTCTTTTCCTTCATCTCAGTTTCGGTAGCAGCACCAACTTTAATTACGGCAACACCACCGGAAAGCTTTGCAAGACGCTCCTGAAGCTTTTCACGGTCGAAATCGCTTGTTGTAGTCTCGATAGCGCTCTTAATCTGAGCAATGCGAGCCTTAATGTCTTCAGATTTGCCAGCGCCGCCGACAATGATTGTGTTTTCCTTGTCAACCTTAACCTGACGTGCAGTACCGAGCTGATCGATTGTAGCTTCTTTAAGCTCAAGGCCAAGTTCCTCGGTGATGACCTGACCGCCGGTCAGGATAGCGATGTCGCGGAGCATTTCCTTGCGTCTGTCGCCAAAGCCAGGAGCCTTAACGGCAACGCAAACAAATGTGCCACGCAGCTTGTTGAGAACGAGTGTGGTGAGAGCTTCACCTTCAACGTCCTCAGCAATGATGAGAAGTTTCTTGCCGGTCTGAACAATCTTTTCAAGAAGCGGGAGTATTTCCTGTATGTTAGAAATCTTTTTATCTGTTATGAGAATGAGCGGTTCCTCAAGCACGGCCTCCATCTTTTCCATGTCGGTGGCCATGTAGGGGGAGATATATCCGCGGTCGAACTGCATTCCTTCGACGACTTCGCAGTATGTTTCAGCGGACTTTGATTCTTCAACGGTTATAACGCCGTCGGAGGTAACTTTCTCCATCGCATCAGCGATGAGTGTGCCGATAACTTCGTCACCGGCGGAAATTGTACCGACACGTGCTATATCTGCTGAACCGTTGATCTTAGAAGAGTTAGCCTTTAAGCATTCGGTTGCCTTAGCGACAGCTTTCTGAATACCGCGGCGGATATCCATCGGATTTGCGCCGGCAGCGACATTCTTCATACCTTCCTGAATTAAAGCCTGAGCGAGAAGGGTAGCTGTTGTTGTACCGTCGCCGGCAACGTCATTTGTCTTTGTCGCAACTTCCTTTACAAGCTGTGCGCCCAGATTCTCTGCGGGATCATCAAGCTCTATATCCTTTGCTATTGTAACGCCATCGTTAATGATTAAAGGGCTACCATATTTTTTGCCGAGGACAACGTTTCTGCCCTTCGGGCCAAGTGTGATTTTAACTGTATTTGAAAGCTTGTCGACGCCCGCGAGAAGAGCGGCTCTCGCTTCACTGCCGTATAGAATTTCTTTTGCCATATAAAATTTACACCTCCGTCTTATTATGGGTCAATTATTCGACTTTGGCGAGAATATCGCCCTGGCGAACTATGCTGTATTCGACGCCGTCAATCTTAACTTCCGTACCGGCGTACTTGCTGATGATGACCTTATCGCCGGGTTGGCTTGTCATCTGTGTGGATTTTCCTTCAATTTCTCCGCCGGGGCCAACGGCAATAACCTCAAAAAGCTGAGGCTTTTCCTTCGCTGAGCCGGGAAGGATGATTCCCGCTTTTGTTGTTTCCTCTACCTCTACCTGCTTGACAACAACACGGTCAAAAAGCGGTTTGATAGTCATGCTTGAAGCTCCTCCTTAATTTTTTATTGCTGTTACTTAATAAATTCTGCTGTGTTGGCACTCTTGCAACGCGAGTGCTAACGAACGATTATTATTGTATATAATACCCATAGAAAAATCAAGCGGTCATAAGTATAATTCACACTTAATTAACAATTTTTTATTATTGATATGTTTTATCAAATTTTTTATAAAAAACGTCTAAAAACACGCAATTTGTTATATGTGCATGAGTGAGAGGGAATGAGAATATAAATATATAAAATTATTGTAATCGGGGGTTACCATATGACAAAGATGCTGGAAGAGCTGGCGGGTACGCTTGGCATACTTATGTCATGGGTGCTTACCGTATCTGGATTATTTTTTGCATTAAAACTAAGGTTTTTTTATATTCTTCATCCGATAAAAACAGTCAAGCTGATGTTTCGCCAACAAAAAGGCGGGATTTCGCCGGCTCGCGCTATGTCAATGGCGCTGGCGGGTACGCTTGGCGTAGGCAATATAACAGGGGTAACGGCGGCGATAGCATATGGTGGTGCCGGCGCTGTGTTTTGGATGTGGGCTGGTGCTTTTTTTGCTATGCCGGTTAAGTATGCCGAAACAGCGCTTGCCGTGTTGTTCCGTCGTCGCGAACAAAGGAGCAAAGGCGGGGGATATTACGGTGGTGCACCGTATTATCTTGAGGGAGGACTTGCGCTACCACCACGTTTATCGCGTATGGTGGCGTCGTTTTTTGCTGTTTTGTGTGCCGTAAACTCGCTGACGACCGGCAACATACTTCAGATTAACGCGGCGGCCGCTGCTGTTAAGGATGCGACGGGTGTGCCTGCTATTGTCATTGGCATATTAACAGCGGTGCTTGTTTCCGTTGTCGTAGCAGGTGGTGCCGTTCGCATATCCGCCATGACAGCATCAATTATACCTATTGTGTCCGGAGTTTATATTTTAATGTGTGCTGCCGTTATGATTGCCGATTATGCCAGTGTTCCCGCAGTATTTTCATTGATATTTAAAAGCGCTTTTACGCCTGACGCTGCCATTGGCGGCGTCACAGGGCTTTTAATATCGCGTGCCGTTCGCTATGGAATGCTTCGCGGAACGCTAACAAACGAAGCGGGCTCCGGTACATCACCGACAGCACATGCATGCGCGGACGCTGTGTCACCAATGGCGCAGGGGTGTCTTGGCATATTTGAAGTATTCGTTGACACGATTGTCATATGTACGCTGACTGCTGTTGTTGTGCTTCTGGCAAATCCTTCAGGTACGGTACCGATTAACGTCAATGCAATGACGTCCGCATCAGACAGCTTTGCTTTATATTTTGGCGGCTGGACGTATGCCGCTCTTGCTATAATAGTTTTCGTTTTCGCATATGCCACGCTTCTCTCGCAGCATTATTATGGTATGAGCGCTATGCGCTATCTTGGCGCGGGGAAGAGATACAGAATGTCATATACATTTGTATTTATATTTTGTATTATTGCAGGTTCAGTTACGGGGCCGCGCCTTCTATGGGGGTTAACTGATACAGTAATTGGCACTATGACAATTCTCAACACGCTCGCTGTTTTATCTATGTATAAAACGGTAGTGCAAACAATCAAGTATCCAGCAAAATTACAAAATCGCAATGGTAAAACAGCGTTTATATATTCACAAGTGCTAAAAAATCAACATAAATGTGGAAATACGGGAAAACATATTACATTGAACCGTCCCGTGGGCAATGTTAAAATTTTAAAGGGACCTTATCACTTGCGTGGAAGTGATGGGTCGTGTTCCATCGATGAAAGTTAAACGGGAAAAGGAGGTTGAAGACAGGACGATGAAGAGGATGACAAAGATAAAAACAGAAGTGAATCGTATTTTGACCCGCAAGCATAGATTCATTAAGTTTACGTCGCTGCTTTTGGTGGCTGTAACTCTTGCTGTTATGTCACTGACGCTATCTTTTACAGCAGAAGCTGCAAGTAGTGTGAACGTCAGTGTAAGCGGGTCGAAAATAACAGGTGCACAACTTGTTAACAGTGTAACTTGTGTTCCTCTGCGTTCGTTCATGACGAAACTTACCAACGGTAAAGCTTCGATAACGTGGAATGCAGAAACAAAAACCGCGACAGTCAAAACAAATGACCTGACGCTAACAGTCACTGATGGTCAGCCATATATAGTTGCAAACGGCAGGTACATATGGTGCTATACGAAAAACTATATAAAAGACGGCACAATGATGACAGCAGTACGGCCGCTTGCTAAATCGCTTGGCGCATCGGTAACGTGGAATGGATCGACGAAGAGCGTCACTGTCGGAAGTGCCACGCGCGCAATAGAGAACGGATCGACATATTATAACTCTGACGATCTTTACTGGCTTTCAAGAATTATAAGCGCTGAGAGCAAAGGAGAATCGCTCACAGGTAAACTTGCTGTCGGCGCAGTTATATACAACAGAGTCAAATCGCCGGATTACCCGAACACTATATACGGCGTAATATTTGACCGTAAAAACGGAGTTCAGTTTACACCCGTTTCCAACGGTACTATATATGACACACCAACAAATGAAAGTATCATAGCAGCGAAGATTTGCATGGAGGGGTATATTATGAACAAAGATATTCTATACTTCTCGACAGTTGAAATAATGAACACTTGCTGGGCAGGACGCAACCGCAAATGCGTAATGACAATCGGCAATCATGCATTCTTTGCATAAACTTAAATTTAAAAGAGCTAATGCGTGAAACATAAAGCACGTAATAGCAATAAAAGAGAACACTTGATTTACACTGAATATAAAAAATCCGAGTCTTTTAAACAGACTCGGATTTTTCATTAAGTAATAATAACTCTGCTTAATGGTTTTTAAAATTTTATATTCCGCTTGCGCCGTAGTTTGAGAGAACGCGGGCGGAAGGATCGTTGACGTTGCAGCCTTCCCACTCTTTGTTCGGCATCCAGAAGTCAGGTATCATATGAGACTGACCGGGATAATATTTCTCAAAGAGTTCGCGGTACAGAAGCGACTCTTTTGTAAAGGGCTGCGCGTGTGTGTATTTCACTCTGAGTCGTTCAAATTCCTCATCCGTGTAGAGAGATTCGGCATAAGCCTTGAGGTCATCGACCATTGAGTGACCGACAGCGTCGCTGAATGCAGCTTTCTCACGCCAAAGGATTGTCTCAGGCAGCCAATCACCGATAAATGCGCGGCGCAGTAGGTATTTGCCCTTGCCGTAAGTGTTCATTTTTAAGGCAGGGTCAATTTTCATGACGTAATCTGCAAAATCGAGGTCGCCGAATGGCACGCGCGCTTCAAGCGAGTTGACAGAAATGCAACGGTCGGCGCGCAGAACATCATAATAATGAAGCTCGCGCAAACGCTTTTCCGCTTCAGCCTGAAAAGCAGCGGCGTTTGGCGCAAAATCAGTGTATTTATACCCGAAAAGCTCGTCGGAAATCTCACCTGTCAGTAAAACACGGATATTTGTGTTTTCATGTATCCATTTGCATACGAGATACATGCCAATGCTGGCTCGTATCGTCGTTATGTCATATGTGCCGAGGGCGGCAACGACAGGTTCGAGCGTATTGATAACATCATCCTTCGTCATGATGACTTCGGTGTGCTCGCTTCCGATGTAATCAGCCACCTCTCGCGCATACTTGAGGTCAATAGCATCAACGTCCATACCAATTGAGAATGTTCTTATCGGACGCTTTAGTATTTTCGCTGCAATGGCGCATACAAGGGAAGAGTCAAGACCACCGCTGAGAAGGAATCCGAGCGGCACATCGGAGTCAAGGCGTTTGTCAACAGCGGCAATGAGTTTTTCACGAATGTTTGTGCAGATTTCGTCAAGGTCGCCGCCTTTTTCAGTTACGGGATGAGACAGATCGCGATAGCAAAAGAATTTGCCGTTTACACAGTAATGTCCGGGCGGGAAGGGGATTATCTTATCGCAAAGACCGACAAGGTTTTTAGCTTCGCTGGCGAATGCAAGACCGCCATCAGGCAAATAACCGTAGAACAGCGGGCGAATGCCAATAGGGTCTCGCGCGGCGATTATTTCGTCGCGTTCGGGATCGCTGATAATTAAAGCAAACTCCGCGTCGAGCCGACGGAACATATCGACGCCGTACTTTTCGTAGAGCGGCAATAAAAGTTCGCAGTCGGAATCGCTTTTGAACGTGTATTCACTCTCAAGCTTACGCTTTACACTGCGAAAACCATAAAGTTCGCCGTTACAAACAACACTTCGCCCGTTTAGTGTAAACGGCTGCATTGCTTCATCTGTCAGTCCCATGATAGTAAGGCGCTGAAATCCGAGGATACAGTTGCCGCTTCTCATTATTTTTTCTTTATCAGGACCGCGTGAAGCAGTTCTTGCAAGATAAGGTTGAATTTCAGCTTCAGTTAATTTGCTTTTGTAAATGCCAAAGATACTACACATCATTTCTCTCCTCCGGAATAAATAAAAATTACGGCATCCCGTTTATCAACATGATAAGGACGGGATGCCGTTATTCCGTGGTGCCACCTTTCTTCGTTCCCAACTTAGAATAAATTTAAAATATAGATTTATAGATAAGAAGGAAACCTCTATCCGCTTAACGCGCGGGACACGGATCACCTACTAACCATGTCTTATTATTTAAAATAAGACGATAGCTTTCGGATCACAGCTCGCGGGTGTTATTCCCGGTGGCTTCGCGGCACGGCTCTCACCTAATCCGTACTCTCTGGTCGCTAACCCCCACCGGTACTTCTCCCGGTCAACGCTATATTGGTATATTGACAAGTAATTGTATTATCCGCCAATAAGTCGGATAAAATTTTTTAATATTATATACTATCTTACGCTAAAAAGCAAGTCCCCGTACGTAGGATACGGCCAAAATTTTTCGGCAGTTACGCTTTCAGCTTCATCGGCAGCGATGCGCAATGCCTGCATTGCAGGAAGAACCTCATCACGGAAAGCGCAGGAGAGTTCGCTTATGTTGGAGGATTCCTTAACTTTGATAAGTATATTTTCAAGTTCGTTTGTGCGCATGTCGATAATATCAACTAAAGCTGAAAGGTGTTTGACGAGTTTTTCTTCATATGAGCAGCTTATTGAGTCGCAAAGAGCTTTTTTAGCGGCTGCCGTTGAAGCAAGCTCATTTATATATGCTGTCACAGCAGGGAGAATTTCTTTGCGCGCCATATCGATCATTGTAAGAGCTTCAATGTTTATTGTCTTGCAGTAGTTTTCAAGGAGAATCTCGTAACGCGAGTGAAGCTCTTCTTTTGTATATACTTTTTGACGAGTAAGCATGCTCACATTTTTCTCAGAGATGAGGTAAGGCAGGCAGTCCGGTGTTGTCTTAAGGTTCAAAAGACCGCGTACCTTTGTTGCTTCCTCAACCCATTTCTCGTCGTAACCGTTGCCATTGAATATAATGCGCTTGTGAGCTTTAATCGTCTCACGAATGAGGTTGTGAAGTTCGGTATTAAAGTCAGACACGCCCTCTAAGCGGTCAGCATATCTTGAAAGCACATCAGCAATGGCAGCGTTGAGCATGATGTTGGCGCATGCAATTGAGTTTGAAGAGCCAACCATGCGGAACTCAAATTTATTTCCGGTGAAAGCAAATGGGGACGTGCGGTTTCTATCAGTAGTATCTCTCGGAAGCGGTGGCAAAACGTCGACACCGAGGCGAAGCTGAGTCTTTTCCTGATGCTTGTAAGGAGTGTCATTTTCGATTGCATCAAGGACAGCTGTCAGCTCATCACCAAGGAATATAGATATGATAGCAGGCGGTGCTTCGTTTGCGCCAAGGCGATGGTCGTTGCCGGCAGTAGCAACTGAAAGACGAATAAGATCCTGATATTCATCGACAGCTTGAATTACGGCGCAGAGGAAGAGTAAGAACTGCGCGTTTTCATGTGGAGTATCACCTGGCGTGAGCAGGTTGATACCCGTATCTGTGTTAAGCGACCAGTTGTTGTGTTTACCGGAGCCGTTTACGCCGGCAAACGGCTTTTCATGGAGCAGGCATACAAGCCCATGCCGCTGCGCGATACGCTGTAGCATCTCCATAATAAGCTGGTTGTGGTCTGTTGCGATGTTTACCACAGTATATATAGGTGCAATTTCATGCTGTGCGGGCGCAACTTCGTTATGTTCGGTTTTTGCTAAAATTCCGAGCTTCCAGAGCTCTTCGTTCAGCTCCTTCATGAACGCAGCTACGCGTGGCTTGATTGAACCGAAGTAATGATCCTCAAGCTCCTGTCCTTTGGGAGACTTTGCACCAAACAGAGTTCTGCCGGTGAATATAAGGTCTTTGCGCTTCTGATATACTTTCTCGTCGATAAGGAAGTATTCCTGCTCAACTCCGACATATGCTTTTACGCATTTAACGTCGGTCTGACCGAACAGTCTAAGTATTCTGAGCGCCTGACGGTTAAGCGCTTCAAGTGAGCGCAGAAGGGGTGTTTTCTTGTCGAGTGCTTTGCCGTCGTAGGAACAAAATGCAGTTGGTATGCACAGTGTCGTTCCTTTAACAAAAGCATATGAAGTTGGATCCCATGCTGTGTATCCGCGCGCCTCAAATGTGGTGCGCAGACCGCCGGACGGAAAGCTGGACGCATCCGGCTCGCCCTTTACGAGCTCTTTGCCTGAAAATTCCAAAATGACCTTGCCGTCAGATGTGGGGGAAATGAAGCTGTCGTGTTTTTCGGCTGTGATGCCGGTCATCGGCTGAAACCAGTGTGTATAATGTGTAGCTCCGAGCGAGACGGCCCAGTCTTTCATTGCAGATGCGACGACATTGGCGACCTCAATGTTAAGCTCAGTGCCTTCATCAATTGTTTTCTTTAACTGTTTATAGATTTCCTTAGGAAGATGAGCGCGCATGACACTGTCATCGAAAACATGACTGCCAAATATTTCGGGAATGTTCGTCATAAAAGTCAGCCTCCTGATTAATAAATAAGGGCAATAGCGACCATATAGGCGCCATTGCCCAAACTTTTTAATATTATATAGCACAAGATTAATCTTGTCAATACATATTATAATCTGCAAGAATCATTTTGTCAATATGCATTTCAAAAAAAAGTAAATTTATATTGACAAAAAGTGTTTATGAATATATAATACAACTAACGCTACCGACGATCATATAATTAATATTGGTATATCGAGAAAATTAGATATATACAAGGTATATGATTATTTATTTTGTGAACATTTTATACATATAAAAGGAAGAAAACAATGCTGAAAGAAGGACAGGTACGTATCCCATCAGGGTGCGCAATTGCAGGAATCTTCTCTAAAGATGGCAAAAACTTTACCGGTGATGTCATCGTCGACGCTATGACCGTCATGCACGACCGCTCAAACGGACTCGGTGGCGGCTTTGCGGGGTATGGTATATATAATCAGTATAAGGAATTATATGCGCTGCATGTATTCTATGACAATACAAGTGCGAAAGAAGAGTGTGAAAAATATCTTGACAGCAAGTTTGAAATAGTTAACCTATCGAAGATACCTACAAGGAAAGTTGACTCAATAAAAGATGTGCCGCTTATATGGCGTTACTTTGTTGCGCCGGATCATAATAAGCTCGCCGACAGCCAGCTTGATGAGAAGGAGTATGTCGCCCGAGCCGTCATTCGCATAAATTCAACCATTGAAGGCGCATATGTCTTTTCAAGCGGTAAAAATATGGGCGTCTTTAAAGCTGTCGGTTATCCGGAGGACGTCGGCAGATTCTTTTGCCTTGATGAATATGAGGGCTATTCGTGGACTGCGCATGGTCGTTATCCGACGAACACACCCGGATGGTGGGGAGGGTCACACCCGTTTGCTCTGCTCGAGTATTCCGTCGTCCACAACGGTGAGATATCCTCTTACGACGCTAATAGGCGATTTATCGAGATGTTCGGGTACCGCTGTACTTTGCAGACAGATACCGAGGTCATTACATATATAATTGACTATCTTGTGAGAAAACGCGGTCTTACGCTTGATGAGGTTTCTTCAATAATTGCCGCCCCGTTCTGGAGCACAATTGCGAAAAAGCCGGAGGACGAGGAAAAACTCTTTTTATATTTCCGTTGTATGTTCCCAAGCCTTCTCATAACAGGTCCATTTTCAATTATTGTAGGCTTTGATGGCGGCATGATGGCACTGAATGACCGATTAAAGCTCCGCTCAATGGTTGTGGCAGAGAAAGATAATACATTCTATGTCGCAAGCGAGGAATGCGCTATACGTAAAATGGCGCCTGATATCGACAATATATGGTCACCAGCCGGCGGGCAGCCAATCATAGTCCGTCTGAATTGCGAGGATAAGTAATTATGTCTATAAATTATGTTTTACCTTTATTTGATGTTTTAAGAGACCCTGCACGCTGCATCAAATGCCGTGTTTGTGAGCGACAGTGTGCGAATGGTGTTCATTCATATGACCATGAACTTAATTTAATGTTAGCAGATGAAGCAAAGTGTGTTAACTGCCAGCGATGTGTTACACTTTGCCCGACACGTGCGCTTGCTATACGCGAAAGCGAAAACAAAATGCGGGCAAACGCAAACTGGCGCGAAAGTCTTATACGTGAGATATATAAACAGGCGGACAGCGGCGGCGTGCTCCTTTCTTCAATGGGCAACCCCGAAGATATGCCCGTTTACTTTGATAAGATACTGATAAACGCATCACAGGTTACAAACCCGTCGATTGACCCGCTGCGTGAGCCTATGGAGACGCGCGTTTTTCTCGGAAAGAAAAATACACCAATAAAGCGAACGCCGGACGGGCGCATTATTCCCGAAACAGAGCCGCAGCTTGAACTTTCAATGCCGATGATGTTTTCGGCAATGTCGTACGGCTCAATCAGCTATAACGCTCATGAAAGCCTTGCGCGCGCGGCAGAGGAGCTTGGTATTTTATATAACACAGGCGAGGGTGGTCTTCATCAGGACTTTTATAAATACGGTGCGAACACGATAGTACAGGTTGCATCAGGACGTTTTGGCGTTCATAAGGCTTACCTTGAGGCGGGAGCCGCAATTGAAATTAAGATGGGGCAGGGCGCTAAGCCCGGAATCGGTGGCCATTTGCCCGGATCAAAGATAACAAGCGATGTATCACGTGCAAGGATGATACCGGAAGGCACCGACGCTATCTCCCCGGCGCCGCACCACGATATTTATTCAATCGAGGATTTACGTCAGCTTGTCTTTTCGCTGAAAGAAGCAACGGAGTATAAAAAGCCTGTAATCGTTAAGGTTGCCGCCGTACATAATATAGCGGCAATAGCAAGTGGTATTGCGCGAAGCGGCGCTGACATTATAGCAATAGACGGTTTCCGCGGCGGAACGGGAGCCGCACCAACGCGCACACGCGACAATGTCGGCATACCGATTGAGCTTGCGCTTGCGAGCGTTGACTCTCGCCTGCGCGACGAAGGAATACGCGACCACGTATCTATCGTTGTCGGGGGTAGTATCAGGAGTTCCGCCGATGTTGTCAAAGCAATAGCTCTCGGTGCGGATGCTTGTTACATAGCAACTGCAGCTTTATTGGCTCTCGGATGCCATCTTTGCCGCAGCTGTCAGACTGGCCGCTGCAACTGGGGTATTGCAACGCAGGACCCTGAGCTGACAAAGCGGTTAAATCCCGATATAGGGTACCGCCGGCTTGTTAACCTTATGACAGCATGGAATCACGAAATCATGGAGCTTATGGGCGGTATGGGTATAAACTCGATAGAAGCATTAAAAGGCAACAGATTAATGCTCCGTGGTGTAGGACTTAACGAAAAAGAGCTTGAGATACTCGGAATCAAGCATGCTGGTGAATAACGCTATGAAAAGAATTTATGTTAATAAAAAATGGTGCCTTGGCTGCCGTCTTTGCGAATACAACTGTACATATGCAAACTCCGGCGCGATGAATATTATAACGGCACTTAAAGATAAGCCGCTCAGGTCAAGAATTAAGGTCGAAGAATACGACGGCGATACACTTCCGCTTTCTTGCCGTCACTGTGAGGAGCCAATATGCGTCAAAAGCTGCATAGCAGGCGCGCTTTCCAAGGTAGGCGGTGTTATAAAGATAAACCATAATAAGTGTGTCGGCTGCTGCACGTGCATATCTGTTTGTCCGTATGGCGCAATAATGCACGGCGAGGACGGCGTTATGCGCAAATGTGAGCTTTGTATTGACAATGCCTTCGGAGCGCCGGCGTGTGTCGCCGGTTGTCCGAACGGGGCAATTGTTTATGAGGAACGGGAGTGAATAATATGAAAAGATACGTTATTATAGGAAATGGCGCGGCTACCATTGGCGCGGTCGAAGGGATACGCAGGCTTGATAGCGAGGGTCCGATAACAATAATATCGTCGGAGCCTTACCATACATACGCGCGACCGCTTATATCGTATTATATCGAGGGTAAGACGGACCGCGAGCGTATGAAATATCGCCCGGATGATTTTTATGAGAAAAACGGCTGCGAATTTTTAGCCGGAAAAACGGCAGTAAAAATCGATCCTGCAGCTAAAAGCGTAACGCTTGACGATGGCAGTGTGGTTTCTTACGATAAACTCTGTTATGCCGCCGGTTCATCGTCGTTTATACCTGCATTCCGCGGTCTTGAAACAGTATCCGAATCTGACAGGTTCACATTCATGACGCTTGACGATGCGGAAAGGCTTAAAGCGCGTATAGAGCCGGGTTTGAGTGTGCTGATTGTCGGCGCTGGCCTTATCGGGCTGAAATGCGCTGAGTGCATTTATGGAAAGGTCGGTGCGATAACGGTCGTTGACCTTGCACCGCGAATTCTTTCAAGCATACTTGAAGAAAAATCGGCTTCTATTGTGCAGCGTCATCTTGAGGGTAAGGGGCTAAACTTCATTTTAAACGACAGCGTCGACGAATTTCATGGCCATATAGCGATAATGAAAAGCGGAATACGCCAGTTTTTCGATATTGTCGTTCTTGCCGTCGGCGTAAGGCCGAACGTGGCGCTGATGAAGGAAGCTGGCGCGCGGGTGAACAGGGGTGTATCGACAGACCGGCATATGTATACAGGAGTTGACGGTATATACGCCGCTGGCGACTGCACAGAAACATTTGACGTAAGCTGCGGTGAGACACGCATATTAGCACTTATGCCGAACGCTTATATGCAAGGCGAATGTGCAGGCATAAACATGGCAGGCGGCGACTGCGATTTTGAAAACGCCGTTCCTATGAACGCTATCAAGCTGCTCGGGCTTCATATTTCAACTGCCGGCTCGTATATTGGCGACGTTATCGAACGTGAAAACACCGCTGACAGCACATATACACGTTTTTATGTAGACGGCGGCTTACTGCGCGGCTATATAATGCTCGGAGAACCATACAGGAACGGTATATACACGTCGATAATAAGAAATCAGATACCGATTGACAAAATAGACTTCGAGACACTTATAAAATCACCGTCTATTTCAGCTATGGGCGAAAGTTATATTTGCCAGCTTGAGAGGAAGGTTTAAGAGATGACAAGGGAAATGAGAATAAATGCAAGCGGTGTTTTATACCGCGATCTCAACGAAAAAATACGCGCTCTTGGCGGCGATGTAATCATTGACGGATGCATAGGGCAGAGATACATTGGCGCCGCACTTCCGGCTGGCAGAAGATTAATCATTAGCGGTGTTGCCGGTAATGCAACAGGTGCTTATCTTGATGGCGCTGAGATAATCGTAAACGGAAACATACAGGACGCTGCAGGTGATACGATGAACGCGGGGCGTATAATCGTTCACGGCAACGCCGGAGATGCGCTTGGCTATGCGATGCGCGGCGGGGAAATATATATCCGCGGGAATGCCGGATACCGCTGTGGCATACATATGAAAGCGTATAAGGAAAAGCTGCCGGTCATTGTTGTTGGCGGCCGCTGTGGCAGTTTTCTCGGTGAATATCAGGCCGGCGGGCTGATTATTGTGCTCGGTCTTGGCGCTACGCTTCCCGCAGTAGGTTATTTCCCGGGAACCGGTATGCACGGCGGGAAGATACTTCTGCGCGGTGACTACTCAGACCTTTCAGTTCCGCCGCAGGTGAGACTTATGGAAGCGACAGAGGAAGACATTGATGATGCTGCCGTCTATATATCCCGCTTCTGCGAGTATTTCGGCACAGATTATGATGAAATCATTTCATCTCCGTTCTGGAAAATGATACCAAACTCGAAAAACCCCTATAAACAGCTTTACGTGCAGAACTGATATTGTAATAATATAAAGTGCAAATACCAACTAAATATAAAACTGCCCCGGTTTGTGCGGAGGATTACACAAACCGGGGCAGTTCGCATATTGTCGGCTATATTTATCTGAAAGTAGCTGGTGTTATTCTAATTTTACCCGACAATCGGTTTGTATTTCGGATGAACACGGTTTTACATCTTGCAACAAAAGATTGTGAGGCAAAATCATTAACTTCATGTAGTTTTTAATAGAAACTCTACATTTTATTTAGTATAAATGCTGTTTCCTTTTTCCTCTCGTTCGAGTATGCCGCTGAATCCTTGGAAGAACAAAATGCTTATTGTACTTGAAATTTCTTCAATCGACTGGCGGCGGTCTGAATTAAACCACTGTTGATAAACGGCAATCATACCCGAAATTGCATAATCAAGAACAATGTCGGCGGTTGTTTCATCAATTTCAATTTGAGGATGCAGGGCTTCTTTTGTTTTTGCCTTCAGCATTGTTACAATTTTGCTGACTAAACTCACATTTTCACGCACTGACAAAAGATATCCGTAAAAATCAAGGTCAGTGTTGATGATAGATGTCAATCTTTCAAATATGCGATAAGGGTTCTTTAAATCCCGCTTAATGTCAACTTCTCCTAAAACCTTTTCATATGTAGAAACGATTTCATTTTCTATCTCATCTACAATCTGATAAATGCCCGAATAATAATTGTAAAAGGTCTTTCTGTTTATATCAGCTAAATCTGCTATGTCACGTATTGTAATATCATTTATATCCTTTTGTGAAAGCAATTCTGCAAATGCATGCCGGATTGCTTTTTTTGTTTTTCTGGTGCGTCGATCTATTGTCTTCATTTCGTCCATATTTAAAAACCTCCGCATTTATATCCATATGTGTTACTTATGCCACAGTATTAGCTTATGTGTGGCATATACCACACTGCCGAGCATCTTCGACCATTGTTGCTTTTGTAATAATTAGTATAATACACATATGTGGTATAAGTCAAATATAGGAAATAATTTTGCGTGGAATGAACAGCTTAAAATTCAAATTGTGTTTAATTCCCGAAAATATGTATCGTCTAATTTTGATAATTCTATATTCTGACTTTATTTGGGATATTTATTATGAAATGGAGGTTTAAGAGATGAAATTCGGGAAAGCGGTGGTAAAATTCCGCGTGCCGATTTTAATATTGACGCTGGTTTTGATGATCCCGTCGGTTTTCGGGTATATCAAAACAAGAGTTAATTATGATATGCTTGAATATTTGCCCGAAGACATGGAAACAGTTATCGGCCAGAATGAACTGATGGAAAACTTCAGCAAAGGCGCGTTTTCCTTTATCATTGTTGAAAATATGCCGGAAAAAGATGTTGCGGCGCTGAAAGTAAAAATTGCAGATGTAGATCATGTCGACACCGTCGTTTGGTATGATTCTATTTTCGATATATCAGTGCCGATGGAAATACTGCCGGATAAAATTTATTCCGCGTTCAATTCCGGCAATGCAACGCTTCTGGCAGTGTTTTTTGATTCAACGACATCTGCTGACGTCACAATGGATGCTGTAAAAGAAATACGCTCAATATGCGGTGAGCAGTGTTTTGTATCGGGGTTGTCGGCTCTTGTGACCGACCTGAAGGAACTTTGTGAGCATGAAGAGCCGATTTATGTTGCGATAGCCGTTATTCTTGCCTGCTTGGCTATGGTTCTGCTCCTTGACAGCTGGCTTGTTCCGTTTGTATTTCTTGCCACCATTATTATGATGGTCATGCTGAATCTTGGAACTAATGTACTTTTAGGTGAAATATCCTATGTGACAAAAGCTTTGTCTGCCGTTTTGCAGCTTGCCGTTACAATGGACTACTCCATCTTCCTCTGGCACAGCTACAACGAACAGTGTGTGAAGTATAAAGACAAAAAACAAGCTATGGCGGTTGCAATCAAAGAAACGATGCTGAGCGTTATAGGCAGTTCGGGCACCACAATCGCAGGATTTTTGGCACTTTGCTTTATGTCATTCACAATGGGGCGTGATATGGGTATTGTAATGGCGAAAGGAGTGCTGTTTGGCGTCATCGGGTTTGTGACGGTACTTCCTTCTCTCATTCTCATACTTGATAAACCGCTGCAAAAAACAAAGCACCGTTCTCTTATTCCGAATATGAATAAGGTATCAAAAGGCATAATAAAAGCATTTCCCGTATTTCTCGTAATTTTTGCAGTATTAATTCCGCCGGCATTTTATGGATACAAAAAAACAAACGACGAAGTTTATTATGATATGGGCGAGTGCCTGCCGAAAGACATAAAGTTTGTTATAGCAAATTCAAAGCTCAGAGAAAACTTTGATATTGCGTCAACTCACATGCTTTTAGTCAACGCATCCGTCCCATCAAAGGATGTCCGCTCCATGATAGATGAAATGGAAAAGGTGGACGGAGTTAAATATGTGCTTGGTCTTGAATCGGTCCTCGGCCCCGGCGTGCCAGAAGAAATTTTGCCGGAATCGATTACATCGATTCTGAAAAACGACAAGTGGAGACTGATGCTTATAAACTCTGAATATAAAGTTGCAAGCGACAAAGTAAACCAGCAGATTGAAGAGCTGAACACAGTACTGAAAAAGTATGACGAAAACGGAATGTTAATCGGTGAAGCACCCTGCGTTAAAGATATGATTGAAATCACCGATACGGATTTTAAAGTAGTTAATTCAATTTCAATATTAGTAGTATTTGCAATCATTTTGCTTGTTACAAGAAGTATATCGCTTCCTTTTGTTCTGATTGCCGTGATTGAGCTTGCGATATTTATTAATCTTGGTCTGCCGCATTATTACGGTCAAAGCCTGCCTTTTATAGCACCTATATGTATCAGCACAATTCAACTTGGTGCAACAGTTGACTATGCAATTCTCATGACAACAAGATATAAATCCGAACGGATGAACGGCAATGATAAAAAAACATCAGTGCTGACATCACTTTCGACATCCATTCCATCAATAATTGTGTCGGGTATAGGCTTGTTTGCCGCAACAATCGGCGTTGCCGTTTATTCGGATATCGATATAATCGGCTCCATGTGCAGGCTTATGGCACGCGGCGCTATTGTCAGTATGCTGATGGTTATATTCATTTTGCCGGCACTATTGCTTCTATTCGATAAGATAGTCTGTAAAACAACTCTTGGCATGACAAAAATCAATAACTGATGGGAGGTTGTGGGCTGATGAAAGGTAAAATTATTAAAATAATATCTTTGTGTTTATGTGTTGCTATAATTGCAAGCGGCGTAGCATATACGATTGTGTCAGAAAAAGCAGATGATACAGATAAAGAGAAAAACATAGTAACCGAAGGCAAAGCAGAAATAATGTTGAATGATTCTGCTGAAAAGGGTGATACATATAAGGACGAAACGGTATATGTTATTGCGGATGCAGAAGGCGTAATACAAAAGATTATTGTAAGCGACTGGCTAAATAATAAGCTTTCAAGTGACAAGATTAATGATGTGACGGAGCTTAGCAATATAGAAAATGTCAAAGGTTATGAAACATACACCCTTGGCGGCGGCAACGCCTGCGTATGGGACGCGCAGGGCAATGACATTTATTATCAGGGTACAATCGAAAAAGAACTGCCGGTAAATGTCTCAGTTTCGTATAAGCTTGACGGGAAAACGGTATCCCCCGCCGAACTTGTAGGCAAAAGCGGTAAAGTTATAATCCGTTTTGACTATAAAAACAACCAATATGAAACGGTAAAAATAAACGGAAAGGATGAAAAAATCTATGTCCCGTTTGCAATGCTGACGGGATTACTCCTTGACAACAACAAATTTAAAAATATTGAAGTATCGAACGGAAAAATCATCAATGACGGAGACAGGACAGCAGTTATCGGGCTTACTTTACCGGGATTGCAGGATAACTTAGCAATAGATAAGGAAAAGTTTGAAATACCGTCTTATGTTGAGATAACAGCCGATGTCACTGATTTTACACTTGGCATTACTATAACTGTGGCAACAAATGGGCTTTTTAATAATATCGACACTGAAAAAATCGAATCTGTGTCGGATTTGACTGATTCTATGACTGAACTTAACGATGCCATGACAAAGCTAATAGACGGATCATCCGCACTGTATGATGGTCTTTGCCTTCTTCTTTACAAATCAGCGGAGCTTGTGGGTGGCATCAACAAAATTGCTGATGGCGCAGAACAACTGAAAAACGGAGCATATTCCCTAAACGACGGTGCAAAAAAGCTGTCCGACGGTGCGGCAGCCCTTTCGGATGGGCTTGATACGCTTTCAGCAAACAGTGGCGCGCTGAATGACGGTGCCGAAAAGGTTTTTAAAGCGCTTCTTTCCACTGCCGAGACACAAATAAAATCAGCCGGGCTTTCAATCCCTACGCTGACTATCGAGAATTACGCTTCCGTGCTCAATGAGCTTATCGGTTCACTTGACGAAACAAATGTATATAATAAGGCGCTTGCCGAGGTTACAGCAGCTGTCGAGGCAAAAAGGGATTATATAAAATCACAGGTTGCTGCCGCTGTCAGGGCGGAAGTTGAAGCCGGTGTCACATCCGCAGTTAAAAATCAGGTTACAGTGCAAGTCACAGAGGTGGTAAAAGAGCAGGTATTGACACAGGTCACAGAAGCCATACGTGAAAATGTTGAAGAGCAAGTGATTCTTGCTGTCACCGGCATGGATATGGCAAGTTATGAAGCTGCCTTCTCCGCCGGACTTGTTGAAAAGGCAATACAGGATGCTATAAACTCCGCCGTAAATGAGAAAATGGCAAGTGAGGAAATAAAGGCTCTCATCACATCAACAGTCGACGCACAAATGAAAAGCGAAGAAGTCACTGCTATCATTTCACAAAAAGTCGATGAACAGATGGCAACAGATGATGTAAAGAACATCATCAAGGTTAATACCGACACAAAGATGGCGGGGGAAGATATACAAGCGCTGATTGAGCAAAACACGGAGGTGCAGATTCAGAAAACAATATCGGAATATATGGCGAGCGAAGAAGTGCAGTCAAAACTTGCCGCAGCATCCGAAGGTGCGAAATCAATCATTTCGCTTAAAGCTTCGCTTGACGATTATAGTACATTTTATCTTGGGCTTAAAAGCTATACTGCAGGTGTTGATAAGGCGGCAAGTGGTGCTTCTGATTTAAAGAACGGTGCAAAAGAGCTGAAAGGTGGGGCAAATACTTTATATAACGGCATAAACTCGCTTTATGACGGAATACTCGCCATGAAAAACGGCGCGCCTGCGCTAATAGATGGCATCACACAGCTAAAAGACGGAGCAATGCAGCTTTCAGACGGACTTTCGCGTTTCAATAAAGAGGGTATTCAAAAACTGCTTGATGCCGTTGACGATGTGGACATTTTAATCGAACGGCTGAAGGCAACAGTTAATGTTTCAAAGAATTATAAGTCTTTTGCCGGAATAAGCGACGACGCAGACGGCAGTGTCAAGTTCGTGTATCGCACGGCAGAAGTGAAATAATTACATATAAATTAAGGGGCACTCTTTCCCGATACCGGGAAGAGTACCCCTTTTTATATACGTGCATGGCAAGTTCGTGCTTAGCTGTGAATATCCGCAGCAGAGGATTGCAATAACAACAGTTAGCAGAAAAAAGGGCATACTATTTTTTAGATTGCTGAAGATATGTAAAGCCGCTCGGTCTTTTATTTCACCCTGTGTGCTGATTTTTTTATAAGATTCTTATAAAAATTCGTTGACATGCTCATGTGTGGGAATATAATAAATAAGGCGCAAACAGTATTTATTAATAAACTTGTGCCATGTTCGTGATGATGTAATAAACTATATACAAAAACTTACAAAAAACCTTGTTAATCAAGGTTTTTTCGCGCGTTTGGGCACAATTTCAATTTGTTGCTCTCTAAAACAAACTATCCCGGCAATATTCAATTAGTAAATCATATAAGAAAGACTCGTGTTATATATGGACATTATCAAAGAAAAGGCTGATTTGGCAGCAAAATTTATAACTACATTTATTAAATGGGTTCTTATTTCAGTTTTGATAGGCGCTGCCGGGGGAACAGCAGGTCTGTTTTTTTATTCTTGCTTGAACAAGGTCACATCTGTCAGGGTTGAAAACGAATTTATACTATGGTTTCTGCCGCTTGGCGGGCTGCTCATAATAGCGCTATACAAACTATTTAAAATAGAATCCAAAGGTACTGATTGTGTGCTTCAGTCTATCTATACAGACGGAAAAGTCCCGGCAGCACTGGCGCCGGTGATTTTTGTCAGCACGGTTATAACCCACCTCCTCGGAGGTTCGGCCGGCAGGGAAGGTGCGGCGCTGCAGATGGGCGGAAGCATAGGCTCAGAGATAGGAAAACTTTTAAGACTTGACACAAACGATATGCAGCTTGCGGTAATGTGCGGCATGAGCGCCGTATTTTCCGCGGTTTTCGGGACACCGCTTACTGCCGCATTTTTTGCAATAGAGGTTTCAAGCGTTGGGCTGATGTATTATACAGGCCTTATCCCGTGCATTGTTGCGTCATATGTTGCCTATGGCATATCAACCGCGTTCGGAGCGCAGCCTGTTAAATTTATTCTTTCTATTATACCGGATGTATCTCTTCTTAACATGGTTAAGGCAGGGGTACTCGCGGTTTTGTGTGCGGGGTTGAGCATAGTATTCTGCCTTACGATGAGAGAGACTGGGAAGATATTAAAAAGGCTGTTTAAAAACGCATACATAAGGGCTGCTGTGGGCGGCGCGGTAATTGTTGCCCTTACCCTCATATGCGGCACATATGATTATAATGGCGCCGGCATGGATGTGATAAAAAGGGCAATATCAGGGAAGGTTGTAGCTTTTGCATTTATACTTAAAATAATATTTACTGCAGTCACTATAGGCTCCGGTTATAAAGGTGGAGAAATTGTCCCTACCTTCTTTGCCGGCGCGACCTTTGGATGTATCGCAGGGAAAATTATAGGTCTTAATGCTGGCTTTTCAGCAGCAGTTGGCATGATAGCTACTTTCTGCGGTGTTGTCAACTGCCCAGTTGCTTCAATCCTGCTTGGTATAGAGGTTTTCGGTGGTCAAGGAACAGGCTTTTTTGCATTAGCGTGCGTGATAAGCTATATGTTGTCAGGTTATTGCAGCCTATATAGCGCGCAGAGGTTTGCTTTTTCTAAGCTGAAAACAAAAGCTTTATCTTTTAATGCAAATGGTTGAGCTGATGGGTTGTAACAGGGAAGGGGTAAAGCAATACATTAAGGTTGAATATCTCAGGAAACAGTGTTATAATTTAACTGCAAACGGCATTTTTAAACTTAAGAGATGTTTTATATAGTAAAAACGTTTAAGGTGACTGTTTTTTGAGATAAAAAACGATGGCACAGTTAGTTTAGGGTAGCATGTGACCTTGAGCGAAGCTGTGCCTATTTTTTATCCTAAATTGATTTTGAAGAGACAGATATGGAAGACTTAACTTATAAAAATAAGATAATTGTCTTTATAGAAACCTTCATTTTGATGATACTGCTGCAGGGAATAATGGAGTATTTCAAGTGGCTTTTTGCCCCTCATTTACCGGATACACGCTTTTTCAGAAACATGATCACCATGTCGGTGATGATTGCGCTGACAATCATCTTATTTCTTTATGCAAAAATAAGGGGGCAGACACTCGCCTTTTTCCCTGAGAAATTCAGCAAAAAGTATATAATTGCAACTTGTATTGTGGTTGCAATCTACATTGCCGCGCCGACAAATTTTTCTGATGGCATCACATCAGTTATGATGATTCTTTATAGCAGTATTGTGACACCTGTTTTTGAAGAACTGCTTTTCAGGGGATATATCTGGGGCAGGTTTGAAAAGGTGATGACAAGCGAAATACATATCTATATTTGGAATATTGCTCTTTTTACAATATGGCACCTATTTTATATTATTCCGGATATGTTATGGGGCAACTGGGATCCGTTACAGCTGCTAAAAATTACAGCGGGACTTGGTTACGGCACGGTGCTTGGGTTTATAAGAATAAAGACTAAAAACTTTTGGGCAACGATTTTAGCCCACGGAGTAATGAATTTCTTTATGATATAATAAGTTAAAAGTGATTTATCAGGGTTTATGAGTATGAAAAACATTTATCTGATTGGCGGGACGATGGGGGTAGGAAAAACTGCTACCTGCCGGATTATGAAATATAAATTAAACAACAGTGTTTTCCTCGACGGGGATTGGTGCTGGGATATGCACCCTTTTCAGGTGACGGATGAAACAAAAAAGATGGTGCAAGAGAATATCTGCTTTCTTTTAAACAACTTTATTAAATGCTCTCTTTATGAAAATATCATTTTTTGCTGGGTTATGCACGAACAACATATCATAGACTATATTACCTCACACATTAACACACAAAACTGCAAGGTTCACGCGATATCTTTAGTGTGCAGTGAGGCGGCGTTGCAAGCGCGCCTGATAAAGGATGTTGAAGCTGGTATTCGTACGGAAGATATAATTAAAAGAAGTGTTGAGCGCTTACCTTTATATGAAAAACTGAATACAATTAAAGTTGATGTTTCGGATATTACGCCTGAGCAGGCTGCCGATTATATTATTCGGTACTGCTAAATTAAAGTTTATTTATTGTGATATGATAAAAACATATGCAGGATAATGTGATATGAGCGTTTGCACATTCATAGCGGCAAATTTCCCGCTTGATGAAATAAGGGTGCTAAATGAATACCCGCTTGAGATAAATGTTGACGAAAGAACAGTTCATGACGATGATACTGATGATAATTTCACTTTGCGCAAGTTCGGTGACGTATCTTGCTATACCGATATGGCGTACGGTGTGTGTCTTGAGTGGGCTTATTACACGGAAGGCAGGGCGAAACGAATTATCAAGTATATATCAGATGTTTTAAGACACACAGATACTGTTGAGGTGTGGCACGTATGGCTCGACGGTTTCTGTGGCTTCTATGATGATGACGAGCGGCCGGTTATAAAAAAGAAAACGCTTCACATTGATGAAGTTACGCTGGAGGTCATAAAAGAGCTTGATGACGCCGAGATTTGGCAGAATAACTACTTAAAACGACCAGTATTTCATTGTTTGAGAATAGTCAGGTGATAAAACCAGAAGAAACATAGTTTTCGGTTGATGTGCATATTTATGTATAAAAAAGGATTAGATCTGTATGGTCGAGATAGATTTTCAAATATTCACATCAGCCATTATTCTTGCTGCCTTAAATGAAAGCCTTATAAACATATTTAAGTTTTTTTATAATGACTTTTACTTGTTATATAACCAGAGTAGATATAAAAAATATCAAAAAAATAAAATAAACAGCATACGTAAAAGAATACTGACACGATCGCTGGCTATTTTATTCGGCATATGTTTGTCTGTCTTTACAAAAGTTAGCATCATGGAATTATTCCATATCCCTATACTGGCTTTTGACAGTGACTCAACAAATAAAGCATTTGAGTATTTAATAACAGGATTAATCATCAGCCGGGGAAGCAATATGCTTTATGACTTAATTGATAAAGTTAAAAATGTTAATAAAATTAAAGAAGAAAATGATAAAAACGAAGTTGAAGGAACAACTGATAACGATACTAAAGATGAAACTTTGACTGAGATGGAAGAATGATTATACTTATACTACATAAGGAGGATAGGTGTGGCATCATAATAAAGTGTTTGCACACCTGCGAAAATTAAGTGTAAGCATATATGCATCATACTGACTTCGTATTCAAAACGGGGTCAGTTTTATTTTGCTGAATTCCGCTGGAACGCTGGAACTTATTTTTTTCCGGATTCGTCAAATAATTATTAACGCATACTTAATATCACTCACGCAGAAATTATTCTAAAACGGAGAAAGACATTTATGAACAACGTAAGCGAAAAGACACTTGAAGCAGGATTTTTACCGGGACCGGGAGACGGGAAAACAACCCCGCGTCCGCTTGGCAAGGCTATTTACATAATGCTTGCGCTTGTGCTTATTGTATCAGCGACTGCGGCGGCGCTTGGAGTTGTTTCTATCTTAGGTATCAAGAACGTCAACAGCGAACTGAGGGACATGGACGGTGAAATCATCAGAGTAGGTGAGTTCATCGAGTATGCTACCGGCATTATCGGAGCGACGCAGGATGTTGCTCAGGAGGATGATGTCACAATTGGCGGGCGATATGTTATAAAATCGACACGCGCTATATCTGATGCATACATAACAAAAGACACCTCAGCGCTTGACGATAAGCAGAAAGAAACACTTTCAATGGCGTCTGCTATTCTTGACTCAATAATTAAAGATGGCATGTCGAAATATGAAATGGCGCTTGCCGTATATGACTGGATGTGTGCAAATTTAAAGTCAGATGAGGGCGTAATCGTAGCAATACCGACGACAACCGAGGATTGTGATAACCCGTATGGAGTGCTTAAATATCACAATGCCGTATGTGTCGGATATGCAACGACATACAGGCTCTTTATGCAAATGCTTGGCATTGAGTGTATGGTTGTTCATGACAGCTGGCTCAGCCACACGTGGGACCTTGTGAAGCTTGACGACGGGAAATGGTATCATACGGATATCTACATGGATGTAGGCGAGGGAAATTATAAAAACTTCTGTATGAACGATACCCTTGCGGCAATGGGGCACACATGGAACAAAGATTTCTTCCCGGCAGCAAACGGCATGGAATACTGCTATGTCTATAAAAATGCGGTTCCTGTTACTGATATTTTCGAACTTCCCACATTGATTAAAAAAGGCTCTGAAGATGATGTTACGGCATTATACTATAGTTTTTCAAGCCTTGATGCACGTACATATCAAATGATAGAGACGATGATGAGTTTAATTTCATCATACTTTGGCAGTTATTATAGGTATGATTATGATGGTGCACAAATATATGCAGATATATACGGAATCGGCGAGATGTCTGATCTGATAGTAGATCGTCCCGTACCAAAGAGCCTTTACTGGGACTGGATCGGCGGGCCGAATGGTGAATATATTATGCGTATATCGATTACAAAACAAGAAAATAGTAATTATTACGAACTGACAGAAGAAGAGTACAGGCAGATACAAGAGGCTGTTACAGATGTTTTTGATGATAATCAGAACTCAAATGTAATTTCCGCTGAGATATGCTACATTAGCAGAGACAATGCAGGCCCATATTATATCGTTATGTCAGGCGGATGCTTCTACATTGTATATACTGAACCGCTTGGTGGGGCGTATGTTGGCAGCATAATTTCAATTGATATAACAAACGCTGATTATATATATCTTGGCGGAGTGGAAAGGGAATTTCCTGATTACGGCTTTTTACCAATAGAAGCTGAAATATACGGTGCTAACGTCTGGCTGGAAGGCTCGCCGATACGAGGGTAAATGCTATGGCAAAGAAGTTAAACAAAAAAGGGCAGCTGATATATCGCCGCTTATTTGCGTTTTTCGCGATTTTTACGGTTTATTTGATATGCATAATGCTTATCACATCGTGTGAACAAAAAAGTAACGATGAGGGTGAAGATACGGACATAAAATTATACGAGCTGCGCATTGCAATGACAGAGGCTGCGGGGAATTTACCTGCCATGTCGGTTGTTGACGGCTCAATGGAGTCTGGCGAGGAGTTGTTTCCGTATCTTTCTGATTTATCGTATGAGCTTGTTGACGATTATTTCTTTTCATATTCATCCGATGGGTCGCCATATGAGCTTGCAGTGATTCTTCTGAAGGATGAATCGAATGCAAAATTTGCCGCACAATCTCTTGACGAGCATATATCAAAGCGGGTTGCTACATACTCAACATATAAACCGGGATATGCTGATGCCGCCCGCAAGGCTTCTGTCGTGTCATACGGGCGCTGTGTCGCACTTATTATGTGTGATGATAATGACGCTGTAAAGGAAGCGTTCAGGTCGTACTTAGAAAACTAATGTTAATATATTACAAACAATATAATATCCTCCGTTTTTATTCAGACCATATTATTCCACGGAATAATATGGTCTGAATATGTATTATGCATTTTGTGTATATTAATCATATCATATTAATCTTATATATAAAAAAATCAGGCTATTAAAAAAATAATATGTAAAATGAACAAAATCTTTACGTAATTAGACTTGACATTATAGGAATATTAATTTAAAATAGGAACGCCTTTGCGTGAAGGCAAATAGGAAACGGAGGATTTTAAAATGAAAAAGGTACTTGCACTCGTTATGGCAGTTGCAACATTTTTTGCACTTGCTATAACAACAACGGCGGCTGAAATTCCGTCGGACTACATTGCGTATTTCTCGTTTGATGATGTTGACAATGGCCTTAAGGGCGGCATAGCTGTTGCAAATAGCTCAACCGGCAACAATGCTGATGTTGTGCTCGACTCTGAAGCTCACTCCGGTAAAGCTCTTTATATGACCGGTGGTACGTACTTCCTCAATGTAACAAAAGAAGATGGCACACCCCTTCTCACAGATCAGACCGAACTTACAATTTCCTTCTGGAGCAACACAAACGGCGTAGGCCCCAACTGGACCTTCTATATTGCTCCGAATTCTGATCCTCAGACATACCTCTCTGAGAAGTATTTAGGATGTCTTGAAAACACAAGCATCACAATTGAGCGTTATTACCTTGATAGTGCTGCATCACGTACACCGTCTCTTTCCACTCCTATTGATGGTAACACATGGAAGATGGTAACGGTTACATTCACTGAAACAAGCTTTACGCTTTATGTTGACGGTGAGTGGTGCGCAGATTATCAGCTCTCAACTGAATCACTTCCGCAGATCTTTGGTGAAAATGGCGTATTCCAGATTGGTAAAGCTAACTGGACAGATGCAGGCGAATTCTTCGAAGGCTATATCGATGAATTCTACGTATACGATTATGCTATGACTGATGAACAGGTCCTCGCACTTTACGCTGCACAGGGCGGTGAAGTAGAGGATACCACAGCTGAAGATACAACAGCTGAAGATACTGACGCTGAGGACACAACAGCTGATACTACAAAGAACGAAGACACATCCAGCGACGCTACAACAACTGATGCCGATACAAAGGCAGAAGAAAAGAAGGGCTGCGGCTCTGTTATGACAGGCGCTGCTGCTGTTATAGTAGCTCTCACAACAACATTTGGTGTTGCTCTCGTTAAGAAACACGACAAATAATATAAAGTAATAAATACTTGTATTATTTATCATTCAAACGAGAAAAACGCAAAAATGAACAACGCTGCCACCATGTTCTTTGGTGGCAGCGTTGTTTTTATATCATTTGATATAATAGCACCCGCAGTGTTTATAACGCTGCGGGTGCATTATTAATAGGTTATACTCTAATATTATTCAAGCTCGAAAGCGCCGGTGTAAAGACGGTAATAAGTACCGCGCTTGGCTATAAGCTCATCATGGCTGCCGCGTTCTATGATACGGCCGTGGTCAAGCACTATAATTACGTCAGAATTCATGATAGTTGAGAGCCTGTGAGCTATAACAAATACCGTGCGGCCTTTCATAAGCTGATCCATTCCACGCTGAACGATAGCTTCTGTCCGTGTGTCGATTGATGATGTTGCTTCATCAAGGATCATGACAGGCGGATCGGCGACAGCGGCACGGGCAATTGCTATAAGCTGGCGCTGACCTTGTGAAAGGTTCGCACCGTTGCCGTATAGAACCGTCTGATAACCTTCAGGCAGACGGGTTATAAAATCATCAGCCCCGGCAAGTTTTGCTGCCGCTATACATTCCTCGTCGGTTGCGTCAAGGCGTCCGTAACGTATGTTGTCAATAACGGTTCCTGAGAAAAGGTTAGTATCCTGAAGAACAATGCCAAGTGAGCGGCGTAGATCGGCTTTTTTAATTTTATTAATGTTTATACCGTCGTAACGTATCTTTCCGTCAGAGATGTCGTAGAAGCGGTTTATGAGGTTTGTTATCGTTGTCTTTCCGGCACCTGTTGCACCGACAAAGGCAACCTTTTGCCCCGGTTTTGCATGTACTGTTATATCAAACAGCACCGGATTGCCATCTTCATAACTGAAATCAACATGATCAAGTATTACGTCGCCTGCAAGCGGCGTATACGTGACCGTTCCGTCGCTGTGCGGATGACGCCATGCCCAATGGCCCGTGCGCTCGGTTGTTTCTGTGATAGTACCGTCGGGTTGGATTTTGGCATTTACAAGTGTTACATAACCGTTATCAGTTTCAGGCTCTTCGTCCATCAGCGCGAACACACGCTCAGCGCCTGCAAGTCCCATTACGATGGAGTTTACCTGCTGCGCCACAGTGTTGACGTTGCCTGTAAACTGCTTTGTCATGTTGAGAAACGGCACTACAATGTCTATTCCTATCGGAAGTCCCGATAGGGCAAGGTTAGGCGTTTTTGCAATCAATAGCAGACCGCCTAACATGGCAACAAGGACGTAGAGGACGTTACCGATGTTTATAATAATCGGGCCAAGCATGTTTGCGTGTGCGTTAGCGCGATAACTGTCCTCATAAAGGACATCATTGACACGTGCAAAATCGGCTTCGGCCTGCGTTTCGTGGTTAAAGACTTTAATAACGCGCTGACCGTTCATCATTTCCTGTATAAAGCCTTCAACTTCGCCTAAAGATTTCTGCTGGCGCTTAAAGTACCGGGCAGAACCCCCGCCAAGCTTTCTTGTAACCAAAAGCATAGCGATGACGCCGACCACAACGAGAAGAGTAAGCCATACACAGAAATAAAGCATGATGAAAAAGACTGTAAGGACGATTACAGCGGATTGCAGGAGCATCGGCAGCGACTCAGATATTAGCTGCCGCATCGTGTCTGTGTCGTTTGTATAATAGCTCATGATATCGCCATGCTTATGCGTATCAAAATAACGTATGGGAAGCTCCTGCATTCCATCGAACATGGCACGACGTATGCGGTAGAGGAATCCCTGCGTTATCACAACGATTAGCTGGCGGGAAATAGTGATTGATATTATAGCAAGCAGATAAAACAGAGCAAGGATAGAGAGCTTCGACAGTATAATCGGCATTGCCGAAGCCCAATCTCCGGTGTGAATGCTGTCATCAATGACAAGTATGACTTGCTGGAAGAATAGCGGCGGTATTGAACTTACAGCAGCCGTAAAGATAAAGCAAAAAGCTGTAACAGGCAGCAAAACAGGGTAATAAGAGTAGAGAGTTTTAATTAATCTCAGAAAGGTGCCCAGTTTAGCCTTCGGTTTTTCTTTTTTCATAACTTCAGACCCCGACATTGGCTACACCCCCTTCTGCTTTTTTCATCTGTTGGTCGTATGTTTCACGATATATTTCGCATCTTTCCATCAGTTCGTCATGCGTACCGATATCAACAATAGAGCCGCCGTCCATGATAACAATCTTATCAGCATCAATAACGGAAGCAACGCGCTGAGCTATGATGATTTTTGTCGTTGACGGGATATACTCACGGAAGCTCTTGCGTATTTTAGCGTCCGTGCGCGTATCAACGGCACTTGTTGAGTCGTCAAGGATAAGTATCTTCGGCTTTTTAAGCAGAGCACGAGCTATTGTCAGTCTTTGCTTTTGACCGCCCGATACGTTTGTGCCGTTTTGCTCAATTTTTGTGTCGTATCCGTCGGGGAACGAGTTTATAAATTCGTCAGCGCAGGCAAGCCGGCAAGCTTCCCGGATTTCTTCTTCGGTTGCGTTTTCGTTGCCCCAGAGCAGGTTTTCCTTTATCGTTCCGGAGAAGAGAACATTTTTCTGTAAAACAACGGCAACATTGTTGCGAAGTGTCTCAAGATCATACTGGCGCACATCAACGCCGCCGACTTTGACAACACCTTCAGTCGCATCGTAAAGCCGCGGAATTAACTGCACAAGCGACGATTTGCCGGAGCCAGTCCCGCCGAGGATACCGACCGTCTCGCCGGATTTTATGTGAAGATCAATGTTTTGCAGCGCATAACGTTCGGCGTGAGCCGAATACTTGAAGTTAACGCCGATGAAATCAACAGAACCATCCTTGACTTCATAAATAGCGTTCTCCGGATTTGTGATGACAGGTTCCTCTTCAAGAACTTCGCTTATACGCCTGATGGATTCTACGGATATTGTGAGTATCACATAAACCATTGAGAGCATATTGAGCGATATGAGTATTTGAACACCGTATGTCAACATCGCAGAAATCTGACCGACGTCAAGATCAAGTCCCATGCTTGATATGGCAATTTTTGAGCCAAAGAAGAGAACAATGAGCATATTGAGATATACGCATGTTTGCATGAGTGGCGCGGTCAGTGCAACAATGCGCTCGGCTTTTGTGAAATCACGCTTTATTTCGAGGGCCGCGTTATTGAATTTTTGCTTTTCGTATTCCTCACGGGCAAATCCTTTAACAGCACGGATAGCAATGACGTTTTCCTCAATTGACTCGTTCATACGGTCGTATTTATGAAATACGCTGTGGAAAGCGGGCATTGCTTTTTTTGCTATCATGTAAAGCCCGAAAACAAGAAGCGGCACAATTACAACGAACATGGCAGATAGGGAACCACCCATTATGTATGCCATGATTATTGCAAATAAAAACACAAGTGGTGAACGTATTGCCAGACGAATAACTGTTATAAAAGCGTTCTGCGCAAATGTTACGTCTGTTGTCATGCGCGTAACAAGCGATGACGATGAAAACTTGTCAATATTCTCAAATGAGTATGTTTGCACCTTGTGGAACATATCGCGGCGTAGGTTACGGGCAAAGCCGCAGGCAGCTATGGCGGAAGTGTAACCGGCCGCACCGCCAAGCACAAGTGATAAACATGCCATTAAAAAAAGGATTGCCCCGTATTTGACAATGACGGAGTATTCACAACCAGCTCTTATTTCGTCGACAAGCTTTGCTGTCGTAAAAGGTATGAGCGCTTCAATAACTGATTCTCCGGCGATGATAATTGGTGTGGCAATTGCTGTCTTCTTATATTTACCTACACTTTTTAGCAGTGTTTTATACATCAGAGGATCCCCTCAATAACATTAGTGCTTAAATCACAATAAATAAATAATAATTAAAAATATATTGTTTGTCAACAGAATAACACCATAGGAATTTTACATGATAGTCAAACAGCAACAAAAAGCACGCCCTCCGGGGCGCGCTTTTTTTGTACTTTCGTAAATTTACCGGCTTATTTTTCTAAAGCAATCGCTGCAGTAAACTGGGCGATCATCATGAGGTTCAAAAGGAACCTTGCATTCTTTACCACATTCTGCGCAAACGGCGTCGAACATCTGGCGGGGGGCGCCTTCACGTGAGCCTCCTTTGCGTTCATTGCGGCAATTGCGGCACCGCTTTGGCTCGTTTGTGAAGCCCTTTTCCGCGAAAAATTCCTGCTCGCTGGCAGTGAAAGTGAATTGCTGTCCGCATTCTTTGCAGACGAGGGTTTTGTCTTTGTACATGAAATACCTCTAATATTTAGTTACGCCGAATAGCGCATGACAACATCATATACCATTGATAACATTCTGTCAATACAAAATTAAAAAATAATTCCAACAAAGTCGTGTGTAAATACGGGGTATTGTTCCTGACACAGCCAAAATAACAATTTATGTCGTGGACAAATACAATATTTCCTGTTATAATTAAATTTACTTTATATTTTGATGTTTTTCATCATGTTTGTACAGAAAAACAGCTTAGTTATTAGTAAAAATAGGAGTTTACGCAATGAAAATCCTTATCATAGATGGGCAAGGCGGAAGGCTCGGACGGCAGCTTGCCGAGATGATCACATCCGAGGTGCCGGGAGCTGAGGTAACAGCGGTCGGAACAAACTCGACAGCTACGGCTTCAATGCTGAAAGGCGGCGCTACGCACGCAGCGACAGGTGAGAATGCTGTCGTCGTAGCCTGCCGGCACGCTGATGTTATAATCGGCCCGATTGGCATTGTCATAGCCGACTCTCTTTTAGGCGAGGTCACGGAAAAGATGGCAGCCGCTGTGGCGCGGGCGGACGCGGTGCGGATACTTATTCCCGTGGACCGTTGCGGGACGCTTGTTGCGGGCGTTTCTGACGCGTCAACGACGGAACTATTAAATGATGCCATATTGAAACTAAAGCGGCTGGCAAATGACCGCAATACTGTGAGCTGACAAAGCAGTAATTTGTCAGTTTAGGTTGACAAGATAGCGTTTTCAGTGTAAAATATTTGAGTGTTGCGCCGGACATATCCGGCGGCGCGGGCAGAAGCCCGTTTTATATTGAGCTTATATTTTTATTTAATTAAGCTTACATTTTTATTTAATTGATGTTCTGAAGGCATCGCTTTCCCTGAAGGGGAGACGATGCTTTTTATTATTCATGAAAGGATAGTGAAGATGGACTCAGCAAAGAATACTGAAAACAAAAAAAGTATCACTTTTATACTGCAAATCAAAAGACTTGTATTTTCAGCAATGTTTTTAGCATTAGCGCTTGTACTTCCGTTTTTAACGGGGCAAATACCTCAAATCGGCAGCGCTCTTTCCCCGATGCACATTCCGGTTCTGCTTTGCGGATTCATCTGCGGCTGGCCATGGGGGCTTGGCGTTGGTTTTATTGCTCCCCTTCTGCGCAACTTATTATTTGGTATGCCGCCGGTTCCGTATAATATTTCGATGGCATTTGAGCTTGCCGTGTATGGCCTTCTCACAGGAATACTATACCGTGTGCTCCCGAAAAAAGTGCCGTACATATATGTATCGCTGATACTTTCCATGATAGGCGGGCGCATTGTATGGGGTGTGGCAAGCTATATCATAGCAGGGGTCAGAGGAACAGAATTCGGTCTCGCAGCTTTCTGGGCCGGAGCCGTTGTGAACGCAATACCGGGCATTATCCTGCATATAGCACTAATTCCGCCGCTCGTCGCAGCAATGAAGCGCGCTCGTCTTATGCTCAATGAATAATGGCGCTGTAAAACTCAGATTACAGTAATAAAAACAACCCGAAGCCTTTGCTGTCGGGTTGTTTTGCCTTTTAACATTATTTCATCTTGGACATCTGGCGCTGAGCCATGACAAGGTTATAATATATACCTTTTTTCTGCATCAACTCATCGTGTGTGCCGACCTCAGCTATCGTGCCCTTGTCAAGAACTACAAGGCGCGTGGCGTTTCGCAGGGTGGAAAGACGGTGAGCTATTGCTATTGTTGTTCTATCCTTTGAGAGTATACGCAGGGCGTCCTGTATCTGCTTTTCCGTTTCGGTATCAAGAGCCGATGTCGCTTCGTCAAGGATGAGAATACGCGGATTGTGGAGCAGAGCGCGCGCTATGGCTATGCGCTGTCTCTCACCGCCGGAGAGGGTATGACCGCGCTCCCCAACGCGGGTGTTATAAGCGTCGGGCATTTTCATAATAAACTGATGAGCGCCTGCAAGCTTTGATGCTTTTATTACTTCATCGCGCGTTGCCGACGGCTTTGCGTAGGCAATGTTGTCGTAGATAGTTCCGGCAAAAAGGAATGTTTCCTGTAAAACAACACCTATCTGTGAACGAAGCGACTTTTGAGATATTTCTTTTTCGTCGATACCGTCGATTCTTATTACCCCTTCGTCCGGATCGTAAAGCCGCATTATAAGGTTAATAAGCGTGCTTTTCCCGACGCCGGAACGACCGACAAGGCCTATGAATTCTCCCGGTTTGATCTTTAAATTTATGTTGCGCAGGACGTTTGTTGTGTTGTCGTAACCAAAGGATACACCTTCAATCTCAACCTCGCCTTTAATCTCTATGTCTTTCGCGTCAGGAGCGTCTTTAACGTCAATATCTTCATCAATTATATCGAATACCTTGACTATGCTCGTCATTGTCCAGACAAGACGCCGCGGGAAGTTTGACAGCCAGAGCAGAGGTCCGTATATTATGCTGACATAAGCGGAGAACTGAGACATCTCCCCAAGCGTCATTTTACCGCCGACAACCTTATTCCCGACATAATATAAAAGAACGAACTCACCAAGACCTAATAGAAAACCGACTAAAGGGTTGAAAAAGGCGTAAAACGTCTCGTTGCGAATACGGATATCGCGCTCGTTGCGTGTTGCCTCGTCATAACGTGCCATTTCACGATGTTCCATGCCGAAAGCTTTGACAACGCGTATGCCGCTGAAAATATCGTGAAGGATTGTATCAGCTTGTGAGCCGACACGCCATTGCATGTCATACATCTTGTGCATCATACGCCAGAAAAGGCGGTAAAATACCATGACAACAGGCGTCGGCAGAAGGATGAAGAGTGCAAGCCGCCAGTCATAAATAAACAAAATGACAGAAACGGCTATGAGGATCAATAGTTGCTCGATTATTTCGCCAAGCTCATTTGTAAAAAAGCTTTGTATCCTTGAAGAATCGTTGTTGACGCGGCTTATAAGCTCGCCTGCTGTACGCTTTGATATGCGCGATACGGAGAGCATTTGAATTTTATTAAATACCATACCGCGCAGCGCGACAATCATGCGGTTGCTTGCCTTGATAAGAATAAGGCTGCGGATGATATTAAGCACACGCGTCAGCAGGTTTACAAGGAAAATCGAGACAATTACAGCGATAAAGCCCGATAAAAGCGGCCTTGTTGGTGATTTTATGTAGTTGTCAACGAGGACTCTGTTCAGCCTTGGCGGAACAAGGTTTAATGCGGCGATTATAAAATAAAATATGACTGACGCAAAAATATAGTATTTGTACGGACGCGCGATATCCCAAAGCCGCACAAGATACCCGATTTTTTTAACACAACGCGGGCATACATGCGACCCGGGCGGGAAAGGGCGTCCGCATTTCGGGCATTTTTTATCTATTTCAGCTTCATAATCGTATGAAAACTTGCCCGCTTCAATCATTTTGTTGAGCCGGGATATAATAGCTGCAATTTCGTCCTTTTTATCCATGCTTGCGCGGCAGAGAAGGACGTCATGCCCGTCGATTATGCATTCAGCAAAGACACATCCGACGCCGGGCGTGAATTTATACTCGGTGACGGCACGTGCATCATATTTTTGCATAAGATTATCATTCTCGTAGATGTAAATGCACGTGTTTGTTATTGCTACATACCCGTCAACAGGCTCAATACTTGCATCAGGGCGAAGATTGAAGCTGAAGGCTACAATAACGTCCTCTGGGTTTATATCCGGGTTCGCGGCGCAAAAGCGCCGGACTAAAGCTTCACGTCTATTTATGTCAATTCACCTGCCTTTTACTCAGTGACGTACCATTCATCAGAGGTATAGCTCGATTTTACGGTAGCTTTTACGGTCGAGCGCCTCTGTGTCCGGTATTTCGTAGCGGTTTCCATCTTCGTCGCTGATAAAGATTCGTGTTTGCGTTACCTTTGTTATGCTGCGGTAAACGTCTCGAACGGTGAATGTAAGCTCATGCCCACCGGATATGACGTGCCAGTAAGTATAACCAAAGCGTTCTTTGACAGAGACAATGCGGTCTATAACTGGAGCGTAATATTTACGGTCAAGCTCGCTTTTTACAAGCTCAGCCGCATCAGGCCCGATATCTGAAAGATCACGTATGATGCCGATTTCAACGCTTTCGCGGTCAAGTACGGATATAAACGCGTATGGATGATCATACGGGAAAGCACGATGGAAATATACGCGGTCGTATGTTTTTGTACCACCTGTCTCCTCGCCATCAGGGCCTATTTCTTTCGGCAGGGTGACAGTCAGCGATAAGAAGTCGCCATTTTTAGTAAAAGTACAATTATCACGTGTAAGATATGTAATTGATACAACGTCACCAAGCTCGGTGACTTTTTTTTCTTCTGACAAGCGATTTACCTCCTGGTTATTGACGTGCAGTTCAGCACTTACTCCTCGATTCCGATGTTGCGGAGTGCTTCCAACTGAAGCTTATACAGCTTATAGAATATGCCTTTTTTCGCAAGAAGCTCAGCGTGTGTGCCGAACTCAGGCATTTTTCCGTTTTCTATAACGATAATATAGTCTGCATTGCGAAGTGTCGACAGTCGGTGAGCAATCATAATAGTCGTGCGTCCCTTGACAAGGTTGTCAAGAGCAGCCTGTATGCGCCGTTCTGTCTGCGTGTCCATAGCTGCTGTCGCCTCATCCATGATGAGGATGCGCGGATTGCGCAGTATAGCACGCGCTATTGATATTCTCTGACGCTCGCCGCCTGAAAGATCTTTGTAACCGAAGCCGATTCGTGTGTTATAAGCATCAGGCAGCTTAATGATAAAGTCGTGTGCTCCGGCAATTTTTGATGCGGTTATGACCTCCTCATCCGTTGCATCAGGACGCGCATACTTGATGTTGTCCATTATCGTGCCCATGAAAAGGTATGTTTCCTGTGACACAATAGCAACATTTTTGCGCAAATCATCAAACGATATATCGCGGACGTCAACACCGTCTATTTTAATTGAGCCGGAACCGACGTCATAAAGGCGTATAAGCAGGTTAGCAAGCGTTGATTTGCCGGCTCCTGTATGGCCGACAATGCCAATAACCTCACCCGGGTTAATCTTAAACGATATACCGTCAATCACTGTCCTGTTCTTTTCGTAGCCGAACACAACATTGTCAAACTCCACCTCGCCACGAACCTCACCGAGCGGCGTCGGATTTTTACTTTCAACAACATCCGGCACTGCGTCCATGACATCCATTAAGCGGTTCATGGAGTTGAGACAGTCTGTCAGCATATATACAATGTCTACAAAGAACATTATAGGATTGTAGACCATGTTCATGTATGATATGAAGGTGAGAAGGATACCATATGACATTTTACCGTCAATGACCATCCATCCGCCGACGCCAAGCACAAGCATGTTGCTTATGTAAATAAGCATCGAGATGAACGGGAACACTGTTGTGTTAAAAACAGATGCTTTCATGTTTGCAGCCGCAAGAGATTTATTGCGGACATCAAACCTTGCAGCCTCTTCGCTTTCCTTTGAGAAGGCTTTAACGACGCGTATTCCGGTTAAAATGTCTGAAAGAAGCGAGTTGAGGGAACGTGACTGTGAATAGCGCTTTGCGTGATACTTTTCGAGTATAGCAAAAACCTTTCTTATCAGGAAAAACGCAATCGGCACCGTAACCAATGAAATGAGCGTCAAAACCGGCTCCATAATAAGCATGATTACGATTATACCGATAATCTGGAATACGTTGACAATAGAATAGGGGACAATGTCGCAGAAAAACCAATAGATATTGTTGGCGTCGTTGTTAACCTGCGTCATGAGTCCGCCTGTCTGTCGGTTCGTGAAATAACCTATCGACAATCGCTCGATTGCACCGAAAATCTCTTTTTTAAGGTCGTATGTGACTTTTGCAGCAACGCGCGATGATATAACGCCGTTGACTATTGACACCAATATAGAAATTATTCGGGTTGCCAGTATAATTCCGATGACAAGAAGTATTTTTCCATAGAAACGTCCGTTTTGATCAAGCACTTCGTCATAATAAAATCCGCTTGATATATATGGTGCTAAGATACCAAGTGCGCTTGTGAGTATCATTGTGAAAATGATAGCACCTATTTGAAATTTATATCTTGCGAAAAAGATGGAGAAGCGCTTGATAATATGGACCTTATCCATGCAGCGCATACATATTTTTCGCTCGGGATCAGCATAGCGGCGTCCGCACTTAGGACAAAAAAGCTCTTCTTTTTCGTCCTTTTTATCTTCGTTATTATCACCTGACGATTCGTTGTTTTCACCTTTAATAAGCGCGTTTATTTTGCGGACAAACTTATAAGCTTCATTTTTATATGTATTGCTCAGATTAGCAATCAGCTCAGTCCTCGGAAGGCTATCCGCATCCGCGCGTCTTCGCGCGACGATACGAGCAGAGGAGAGAAGCTCCTCCACTTGAAATTCTTCGTAATCCGAGAGGGAATAATGAGTATATGAAAGCTCAGTAAAATGCCGCACGGGCTTTGGCTGTTTGAATATTCCGTTGCGTTTTAAGCGGCCTATCATTGAACCTGCTAAAATGATAATGTCGCCATCTGCTACGAATATGTAGTTATCACACGGAACACATCCATCGTCGAGGTCGGTTTTCGCAGTTATGTCAACTTTTTCGTATGGGATCCCTTTCGCTTCAAGCGCTGCCTTTACCTCTTTTGGGATGTCGTATAGTTCAGTCAAATTAGCCGTTACCTTCCTTTATTGACATAATGAATAAATTAAAGACGCTAACATCATATTATATTTAAAATTATTTAAAAATGCAAGTCATATTATTCTGAAGAAACAATAATTTGTTAACAATTAGTTCAATAATAAAACTAAATAAAAATCAAAGTAACGCTATTGACAATCAAATGACCGCATGATATGATATATTCAATATGAGAAATATAGTAAATAGTGAACATCACGAAAAACACGTTATTTGTTTGCAAAAAGATTGACGCAGTGATATAATTAATTATCTATTAATAATAAATCTAAAAAAACTGTATGGGGTGTAATGTGAGTAGTATGTATACATTAAGCGCCGTCGGTGAAACGGCAGGGAAAATCATATCGAACATTAGCCGGGTTATTTATGGCAAAGATAAAGAAATACGCTACATAGTAACAGCTCTTTTAGCAGGAGGGCATGTTCTTCTTGACGATATACCCGGAACAGGTAAAACAAGCCTTGCCCGGGCACTTGCAAAATCAATAAATGCCGGCTGCCGCCGCATACAGTTCACCCCGGACCTTTTACCGTCCGATATAACGGGTATTAACTACTTCAACCAAAAGGAAAACGAATTTGTTTTCCGTCCGGGTCCCATTTTTACGAACATCGTTATCGCAGATGAAATAAACCGTACGACTCCGCGCACTCAGTCTGCGCTTCTTGAGTGCATGGGAGAATATCAGGCTACGATAGATGGTGTAACATATCCGCTGGAGCGCCCGTTTTTTGTCATAGCAACGCAAAACCCGATTGAATCACAGGGTACGTTCCCTCTGCCTGAAGCGCAAACAGACCGTTTCTTAATGAAGCTATCGCTTGGCTATCCACCCCGTAAAAGCGAGCTTGAGATACTCGACGGTTATATTGAAACAAGCCCGCTCGATACTCTAGCTGCTGTTTGTGAAAAAGATGATGTGCGCAAATGTATCGACGCTGTCCGCAGCGTTAAGGTAAGCGCGCTTATCAAAGAGTATATTGTAAATATCGTCACAGCGACGCGCGAAAATGAGCGCATCCGCCTTGGTGTAAGCCCGCGCGGTACGCTCGCATTAATGCGGGCATCGCAGGCATGGGCTGCGACGGAGGGACGCGACTACGTGCTGCCGGACGACGTTAAAGCTGTTGCTATACCTGTGCTCTCACACAGAATCATTTCTCGCTCTCAGGGAACAATACGGCTTACGGAGTCAAACGCAAATATTATTCAATATATCATCGACACAACAAGCGTTCCCGTTGCATAAGACAAAAAGAATACAAGGTTTTTCGCATTATAAATTGCTTAGCGGGTGGAGGTGCCGGAGGTTTGATATTTCTTGCAATATTAGCAGCTGCGTTTGTCGTATATATATACCAGAGCGTGCTATACAGCAAGCACTCTTTTGACGGCATCAGCTACGAAGTTACCACAAGCACTGAAGAAGTGTTTCAAAACGAGGATATATACATATATGAGGAAATCACAAATGACAAAATGATTCCTCTTCCGTACCTTAAAGTGGCAACTTCGCTGCCCCAGGGACTGAATTTCCGCATAACAGAGTTCGATAAAAAGACAAGACGCCCGCGTGACCGGATGCTTAATCATATCCAGAGCGTATTTGTCATGAAAAGCAAGCAAAAAATACGCCGCCGCTGGCGTGTAAACTGCTCCGTCCGCGGAGTTTACACTGTCGGCAATGCGACGCTTGTTGCAAGCGATATTTTCGGCATGACAAATACGTCAAAAGGATTTAAATGTGAGCCGCGAAAGAATAATACTGTAACTGTTCTGCCGAGCCCTGTTGACCTTGAAGAACATTTTACATCATCGTATTATCATAGCGGCGATGTTATAAAAAACCACAGTCTTTTAACGGATCCTCTTTTAATTGCCGGAGCAAGAGACTACACGACGCTCGATCCGATGAACAAGGTAAACTGGAAACAGACGGCAGCACATGGGCGGCTCATGGTCAACATTGAAGAATACACACAGCGCCGCCGTTTTAATATACTGATAAACATGAACTCACGCGATATCGAGCGCCATCCGACACAGCCAAGCAGTCCGGAGTTCATAGAATACTGCATAACTGTGGCAGCATCAATTCTCGATCGCGTTTCTCATGAAAACGTCCCTGTAAGGATAATATCAAACTCCCCGCCGGATGCGGTATCTTCCGATTTCCGTGCGTCTGATGATGAGATTGGTGAGAAGATTCTGTTTACGCCACCTTACGAGGGCAAACAAGAAATATTGACAGCCCTGCGTGTTCTGGCCATGATGAAAACGGAAATATCGTGCCCGGTTGAAAAAATGCTTGATTATATCCTTGCAAACAGCCGCATGTTTGCAGAATCGGGGAATCTGATTGTCGTTTCAGCATACATAAGTGAACGAATGATAGTTTTCCATGACGAAATGGCGCGGAATGGCGTTAAAGTGATATTTTACGTGACGACGACAAACCAAAATGCCGCAATCATACCTAAAAATATTGAAGTTTATTATAAAACTTACTTCGATAAGCATTAACTAAAAGGGGGAGTTTAACGTGTCGGACAAAATTATTGCACGTGCGAATAAGTTGCTCGCAACCATCGCCGTTTTTTGCGTTATCTTCCCTATGTGTTACATGCTTTTAGGCTTTTTACCGGTTTCGAACTCCGTCATTCTGACTTGTTCAATAATACTTTTTGCAGCCGGATACGGAATGCAAGCGCTTTATGGCGCTGTGATGTCACGCGCTGTCGATGTTCGTCCCGGATACCGCGATGAGACCGGGTATGAAAGCTCCGTGCGTGCATTTGAGCCACTGCATGCAGCGCTGCCTATTATAATTGCAGGAGTATTAACATACATTTCGATCGGTATATTTGATAACATCTTACACCGGATGTATAAATCGGGTATAATACCGACCTACGATCCGGACTCGCTCTTCCCATATTTCGGTGCTATTGCTGTACTTATACTCGTTTTAGCGGGTATAATTTTATGGTTTTATCCTCCTGTGCGGGTAATATCCCTAAAAACCATCCTTGCATATTTAGTTGTGATGGGTTTAACATTCCTTTTTGAAGGTTTAATAGGGATTGACACATCAATATCAAGCGTGTGTCTTTTGTTTTTCGTTGTATCTGCAATAATAGTGTTAAACCAGAGCAACATACACCGGAAAATTACAGATACAATCAGTGCGGTGTCAGTATCAGCCCGTTATGATAACTTACTGTTTGTACTGTTAACGCTTATTGCAATTTTTCTTGCACTTTTCGTTTTTGCTGCTATTTTTGAGGGATTATCATTCATCTTCCGCTTCATATTCTTATTCATAACGATTAAAATGCTCGGCAAGTCGGGGGATGATTCAGCAGTAGATTACCAAGACCCTGAAGTTATAAACGAAGTGTTTCTCAGAGAACTTTTCAAGGGCAGAAGGGCATCGTCGAAGGTCCTCGTTGTAATCTTTTTCATAGCCCTTGCTTTTTTCCTCTATTTGCTTATAACGAACAACAAGGAATCTACAAAGCGCTTTATAGCGTGGGTTCGTAAGCTCATTGACTCAATTATGATGTTTTTCATGAACATCCGAAGCTATGACAGAAAAGTAAAGCATGTACCTGTGTTCGTTAACTTCACAGATGAGGTAATAAAACTTCAGGATGCCACCATTCGTCCGTACGAGAAGGCGGGCCTTGAAAAGAAAAGTTATCGCGATTTTGAAGCGCATCTTAACGCGCTGCCGACAGACGAGGAGCGGTTGCAGTTCGCGTACGTCACACTTCTATCAGTTTACCGATCCCTTAAATTCTCACTTCTCAACTCTGACACACCTCGTGAGGTGCGTGATAAAATTATAGCGCAGTCAAGTCAGTCGAGCGCTACAATGCAAGAAATAACAGACGCAATTGAAATGGTTGATTATATAGAAAGACTTCCTGAAAAAGAAGAATATACATCGGCACTGCAAAAAATGTGTCAAATAATAAAACAACACTTTGCGGCTTAAAACCAGATAATATAAAATATTTGGCGTAACCGGAATGCTATATTAAAAATAGGATAGATATGAGAGCATTTAAAGATATTCCAATCCCGATAATAGTCCTTTGCTTTATTTTTGGTGCTTGGCCTATTGCTGTAGTTTTAATTATATTGCGTGTGTTGGGTTCAAACGAAAGCAGCGGCTCAGGATCAAATGAAAGACAAGGACGTAACAGCAACATATATTCATACGGGAAAAATACCGGCTCAACTTACACTACCATATATAAGAATAAGGGCGACGCGGGTAATAATGCCACAACTAATGCAAGTACCGCGTCATCTCAAGGAGAGGTGCGTCATGTTCCTTATACGCGTGGTAATGTAAACACAGCGTCGGAAAAAAGCGCATATGGTACTTATAAAAACAGTAAAAGTGAAAACTATGCCGGAAGTTTCGCTTTTGAAAATGAAAAGGGCGCAAAAGGCAGGTTCCCGCAATTAGGTAAATATAAAAGAGGTGCAGGAACCGTACTGTCGACGCTGTTTTTAGCGATAGGCGTTTTTGTGACATTTGTAATGGCGCTTGGCTCTTTCGGGTCAGCTGTTACTACCGGTTTAACATGGGCAACATTTTCCCAAGTGTCATCAACTGCTATTTCTGCAACTATAACAGGAATTCTATATCTTTTCCGCAGTTATTATAAAAGCCAGGATTACAGGATTATCAGCATTCTTTCAATACTCAGAACGAGAAATTACATTTCAATAGCTGAGCTTGCCGGTATGCTTGATGTATCCGAAAAGCGTGTGATACGCGACCTTCGTATGATGCTTTCAAAAGGACTTCTCGGAAAACAGGCGATAATCGATATGCGTATCCGTTACTTAATCCTGACTGAGGATGCTCGTGTTGACGCCGAGAGAGAAGCGGCTGATAGTGGTTATACGGGCCGTACATTTGAGCGGTGTCAGGAAACCGAGGTTTCAACAAAGCCGGAGTCAGAGGAATGCAGCGAGAATGAATTCGATAAGATACTGAAGGAAATACGCCAGCGCGACGAGGAGATACAAAACGAAGAAGTTTCGGCTAAAATCGTAAAAATCGAAGCTATCACACGAAATATATTTAAATATGTCGAGGAAAAGCCTGAGCACAAGACGCAAATCCGCGGATTTTTGAATTATTACCTCCCGACAACTTTAAAACTCCTCAATTCTTATGCATACTTTGAACGGCAGGGCATTGAGGGGGAAAATATCAAGGCAGGGAAGAAGAACATCGAGGAAATACTGGATATGCTAATCAAAGGCTACGAGCATCAGCTCGATCGTCTCTTTGAAGCCGATACACTGAGCGTCGAGAGCGATATAAACGTGCTTGAGCAGATGATGAGACGCGACGGTTTTTACGGTGATGATTTTAATATCAATAAGATTGACAAAGATAATCCTTTTGGAATGAACAGTTTTTCAGACAAAGGTTATACAGACGATATAAGCGACGGCTTTGGCGGTGGCATAGCCGCACAAGAGCAACGCGAAGACGAGCAAAAAGACGAATAATTGAAAATAAGCAAAATCCCCGAAAGCAAAGTGCATCATTTTCGGGGATTTTTATATGTGCACTTTATTATTTTAATCATGTTTTGAGTTGTGCGTTTGCAAATTTATAGGTTCTCTTTACTTAAGATGTATATCTGCGGTATAATTGTTTTGTATAATTGAACGAGAAGGAGATACAAAAATGCCGGTCGAGGTTGACAAGCTGCCAGCTCTTGTGAGGGAGTTTTTATCGTACAAACAAGCGATACAAGGCTGCTCACCTAAAACGGTTGAGGAGTATGCTCTCGATTTGCGCACCTTCTTTCGCTATATTAAGGCAACCCGCACAGGCTTGCCGACAAGTGGTGAGGAGTTCGACAATATCAACATAAGCACACTTGGTGCATCTGACATAACATCAGTCACTCCTGCCGATATATATGAGTTTTTTCTCTATGTAGACCGTGTTCGCGGGAATGGCTCCGGTGCAAAAGCGCGTAAGCTTTCGGCTATAAAATCGTTTTATAAGTACATAACAGTGAAAAAGGGCATGATGGAAGCAAGCCCTGCAGCGAACATCGAAACGCCAAAGAAGAAAAAAGCGCTGCCCAAGCACTTAACACTTGAAGAAAGCATTAATCTGCTTGATGCCGTCCGCTCAGATGAAACCTCAAAAACACGCGAGCGCGATTTTTGCATGATTACGCTGTTTTTAAACACGGGAATGCGTCTTTCCGAGCTTGCGGGAATATCGCTTGAGGACATAGACAGCGAGCTTCGGTCGCTTCGCGTCATAGGAAAGGGAAATAAAGAGCGTATCATATACCTTAATGATGCCTGCCGGGCCGCTTTATCGGAGTACCTGCCGATTCGTATTGCCTGGCCCGTTAAGGATAAGAATGAGAGAGCTCTTTTCCTAAGCTCGCAAAATAAAAGAATAAGTATAAAGACAATACAGTGGGTTGTATATAAATATCTTAAAGCCGCAGGCCTTGAGTATAAGCATTTCTCAACTCATAAGTTAAGACACACAGCCGCAACTTTGATGTATGCATCCGGCAAGGTTGACGTTCGCGTCCTCAAGGAAATTCTCGGGCACGAACAGCTTAATACAACACAAATTTACACACACGTGTCTGACAAGGGAATGGAGCGAGCCGTCGCTGAAAATCCGCTTGCTTCATATTCATACTCAGACAGCCCACGCAGGACACTTCGCCGGGTAGCCCTCCGCACCCCACCGAAAGCAGAAAAGACAGATGAAGCAAAAGAAAAAGCAAAATAAAAATAAATACCAACATAAGCGTCAAAATGCACGCTGACCAAAAGTTTTGTTTGTTCTTTAAATTCAGAGGTTCATCTTTTTTATAATAGTAAAACCTTCGTTATAATTGACAAAAGAGGCTGCAGCATGTTAACATATCTTTAATGAATGGAACAAAACTGCCTGTGAATGGAGGGATGTTTTTCATGCCAATGCCTAAGCCTATGCGCGGATACTGGTGGTATTTAGCCTTTTTAATAGCCATCTTTATGATTGTCATAGGTATTTATTACATGACAAAGGGCGATTTTTCCTTTGAATATACCGGGGCTGTCGCCTGTGGTGTTATTTACATCGTTTTATTTTTTGCTCTGCCGAACAAAATTGCAGAGCACAGGATGAAAAAATTTACAAAAATGTTCCCGAATATGCCTCATCCGCTAAAGACTCCTGCTCGCTTGACTATTATCAGCGACGACGATCCGAATGAGGCTCCTGAAGCATCAAGGATTCGTATAAACGGGGAGTTTGCGTTTGCAATTTCGGCGACTGAGAGCCGTGCAGCACCTATCACGTTCAGTCATGCTGTCGTTGAGATTGAAGGTGGTGTGCCTGAAAAGTCAAGAATGCAGCTTGATTTTTCGGACGGTGAACAAGTTGATCTGCATATTAAAAACCATGAGTTTATACCGAGTAAAACTCATCGCCAAGTAGCTGAAAAAATATAAAATATACATAAAAAACCGGAGGATAAATTAATGGAGCATAACGAAATCGTACGTGCCATAACGGAGGGTAAAACATCGCTCGGTATTGAGCTTGGCTCGACACGTATAAAAGCCGTACTTATCGGCCCTGATTTCGCACCGATTGCATCAGGAAGCCACGATTGGGAAAACCGCTTCGAAAATGGCATTTGGACATACAGCGTTGACGATATCTGGAATGGTGTCCGCGACAGCTACGCAAAGTTAGCGGCTTCTGTCAAGGAAAAATACGGTGTTGTTCTGAAGAAAACAAGTGCTATCGGATTTTCAGCGATGATGCACGGCTATATGCCGTTTGACGCCAACGGAGAGCTTCTCGTGCCGTTCCGCACATGGCGCAACACGATAACAGAGGAAGCTGCCGCTATTCTCACAAAGGAGTTTTCATTCAACATTCCTCAGCGCTGGAGCATAGCGCACCTGTATCAGGCTATACTCAACGGGGAGGAGCATGTTAAGGACATAAAATACCTCACGACGCTTGCGGGATATGTACACTGGAAGCTGACAGGCCGCTTCGTTCTTGGAATTGGCGATGCGTCCGGAGTTTTCCCGGTCGATATGAATACGCTCGACTACGATAAAGAACTCATGGCAAAATTCGACGCCCTCATAAAAGATAAAAACCTGCCGTGGAAACTTGCCGATATTATTCCGGCTGCTGTATTGGCGGGTGAGGACGCCGGCGTCCTGACAGAAGAAGGTGCCAGACTGCTCGATCCTTCGGGGAACTTAGAAGCAGGAATACCGGTTGCACCGCCGGAAGGCGATGCCGGCACCGGCATGGTGGCGACAAACAGCATAGCACCGCGCACGGGCAACGTTTCGGCTGGCACATCCATATTTGCGATGATAGTGCTTGAGCGACCGCTAAAGGGCGTTTATCCCGAAATCGACATCGTGACAACGCCAACCGGTAAAATGGTCGCCATGGTTCACTGCAACAACTGCACATCGGACCTCAATCTTTGGGTTGAGATGTTTGCAGAACTTTTGCATGAAGCCGGATGCGACATCCCGATGTGGAAGCTGTACGATATATTCTATTTCCAGTCTGAGAAGGGCGATCCTGACTGCGGCGGGCTTATGTCGTATGGTTATCTGTCCGGTGAGCACGTGACAGGATTCAATGAGGGAAGACCGCTCTTTGTACGTGAAAGCAATTGCCGCTTCAATCTTGCAAACTTCACACGCACAATTCTTTTCTCCTCCCTCGGCGGGCTTAAAACAGGGCTTGATATCCTCTTCCAGAAAGAAAATGTCAAGGTCGACATTATATATGGACACGGTGGCCTTTTCAAGACGGAGCGCGTAGGCCAGAGCTACCTTGCCGCTGCTATAAATGCACCTGTATCTGTCATGAAGACAGCCGGAGAGGGCGGCCCGTGGGGAATGGCTCTTCTTGCATCATATCTTGTCAACAAAGAAAAAGGCGAGTCGCTTGAATCATTCCTTTCACAGAAGGTCTTTGCAGGCGAGAAGGGAGTAACGCTTGAGCCGAATCAAAAAGACGTAGAAGGCTTCGAAGCTTTCAGCGAACGCTATAAGAGGTACCTTGCAGTAGAACGCGCCGCGGTTGAAAACGTGAAATAACAATATTGCTGACCGTCAAAGCAAAATAAAGTCCGGTTTAATATTAAAATATTTGCCCCTATTATCAGTCAATGTGATTTAATGACTAATATTAGGGGCAATTTTTTTATTCGTTTAAAATATCTTTGAAATTCACACAAAGCATTTTATAATATGATAAAATATTATTATTAAGTGATAGTATAAATGTCAGCACCGGTAGAGGACGACGAAAGATATGATAAAGGTTAGACAATGAAGTGAAGAACATTTTCAATGTGTATTTTCAAATGTTAATATTTTGTTAATTGATATAAACAGCATGATGTGATATAATAATCCCAAAAATTGACTATAGGAGAATCAACTATGTTTGATGTTAATAAAACAATTGAAGCGCTTAAACGCTGGATAATAGATTGGTTTGATGAAAACGGTCCCGGCTGTAATGCCATTGTCGGTATCTCGGGAGGTAAAGACAGCTCTACCGTCGCAGCTCTTTGTGCTGCTGCACTTGGTCCGGACCGCGTAATCGGCGTTTTAATGCCGAACGGTGAACAAAGCGACATTGATATGGCGTATAAACTTGTATCACATCTCGGGATTCGTTACTATGTTATAAACATTAAGGCAGCGTGCGACGGCGCAATGCGTGAGCTTGAAGCAGCACTTCCGAAAATTACATCAGCAACTGTTGTAAATCTTCCTGCCCGTATTCGTATGACAGTGCTTTATGCAGTAGCACAGTCTTGCAACGGACGCGTCGCCAATACGTGCAACTTATCTGAGGATTGGGTAGGGTATAGCACTCGTTATGGCGACTCGGCAGGTGATTTCAGCCCGCTCGCACAGCTTACTGTCGATGAAGTAAAGCAAATTGGCCGTGCTCTTGGGTTACCACCTGAACTCACGGAAAAAGTGCCGAGCGATGGGCTTAGTGGCAAGACTGATGAAGATAACCTCGGATTCACATATGCGACGCTTGATAAATATATACGCACCGGTGTATGTGACGACCCTGATGTAAAACGCCGCATTGATGAAAAGCACAGATTAAACCGCTTTAAACTGGAGCCGATGCCGTACTTTGACTCAGGACTTCCTATTTACGCGGAGGATTGATAAACATTTATTCGCAACTATAACAAATAACCGCGGATATCATTGATTGGAGGCGGTGGCAATTGAGTATACGGGAACGAAAAAAACGCAAAGGCATCAGATGGTGCTTTTTTATCCTTTCCCTTGTACTTTTTGTCACCGCCTTTGTTTATTACTTTTGGTTTACACCTCTCGGCTACAGGATGTCGGTGATGTTTCATGGATTTCGGGAACTTTCCCCGGGTATTTACGTCGATAAAGAGTATGAAGGCGATACATATATCATTTTAAAGCGTATAAATGCAGCCAAGGCGCGGCATAGTGAGTTTTGGGGTGAGGTAAAAAGCAATCCTACCATAATCATCACCGATGATGAAAAGAAAATTGCTCGTCTCGGTGGGGATCATAATGCATACACAATTGCTGTGTTTGCCGTGCGTACATATATTTCACTGTCATCGAGCTGGATTAATGTTGACGTTATTGCACATGAGCTGACTCATGCGGAGACACATTATCGCGTATTTCATGGGCTTATATCGTTTAAACGGCCGATACCCGTATGGTTCGATGAAGGATTAGCGCTGCAAAACGATACGCGCGAGCGATATGGGGATACCGCATGGATATACGCGACCGACTATACGCGCAAGAAAGTTGACCTTGACGCTATTAACGGAGAAGAGTTTTATGAAGGAACTGAAAAAGAGGTGCTTTACAATTACATTGTTTCGCGTTATGAGGTCAAAAAGTGGATTACTGAAAACGGAATTGAAGCACTGAAAACACTGCTTGAGGAAATACGGCGCGGGGGAGATTTTAACACGCTATATAATAAAAATAAACAAGAATAAAATAGCGTTATTTTTTATGTGATGACAAAATAAAACATAAAAGTTTAAATTATTATAATGAATATGTGTAAAAAGAGTATTATACTCAATTTGCATATGAGTAATTAAAGTGTCCAATAAACCTGGGCACCGTTTTAAAGTAAAAGGACGGAAGTAAAAATGATTAAAGCACTTAGCACCGCTGTGAAGGCGGCTGGTAAAATATTCAGTTTACCTAAAGTGCGACAGTTGCCGCAGGTTCTTTTGCCAGCAACAGCAGTCGGAATTTTTATCGCTGCTTTAAAATCGGATACAATAACGACTGAAAACCGCTGGCTAATTAAATATATTATTATAATGATTGCCCTTATGGCAGCTTCATTTTTTGTAAAGCAAAAAGCGCTTCGCTACATAGGATGGCCGCTTTTTGTCATACTGCCGGCGGCTTGTTTCCTTTTAATAGAAGCGTTTATCCATAATCCGTTTGAAATAGCAAATAAAATATTTTTTTTAAATCTCACTTTTTATTACACGCTTACGCTTTCCGTTTTATTTCTATCAAAACGCACATGGATTGCTGCTGTAATCACAGCAGCCCTGTCCATGGGACTTGGTATAACAAATTACCTTGTACAAAGATTCAGGGGGACGCCGTTTTTCCCGTGGGATATATCAAGCGCAGGAACTGCCGCAAATGTTATCGACAACTACGACTTTGACCCCACGATAGAATCTGCTGCTATAATATGCACATACTTATTTTTAATACTTCTCTCCATTCGTTCGTCAATCAAACTGCACTTTAACTTCCGCTGGATACAACCGGTGGCTGCCATTTTATGCGGAGCATTATTCTTTGGTTATTGCGCTTACCTTCAGACAGATGATGTATATAAGCGCTTTTCGCTTTATCCGTACCTTTTTTCGCCCGGTGTACTGTATAAAAGAAACGGATTTATTGTTTCGTTTTTATCAAACATGAAGTATTTAAATGTAGATGTACCGGACGGTTATGACCAAGATGCGGTTGAAGCGATATTAAATGAATATAAAGACGTGGATACCGGCATCTCGATAACACCGGAAGACGAGCTGCCGAATATTATTGTCATAATGAACGAAGCATTCTCAGATCTGTCGGTGTTAGGGGATTTTACAACAACCGACGATGTCATGCCTTTTATAAAATCGCTTAATGAAGATACAATAAAGGGGTGGCTTCATGTTTCGGTTGTCGGCGGAAATACGGCGAACACTGAATTTGAGTTTCTCACCGGCTCGACGATGGCGTTTTTACCGGCAGGAAGCATCCCGTATCAGCAATATATAGACAGGGAAACACCGAATCTCGCCTCTCAACTTGCCGATTTGGGGTATAAGACGACGGCTATACACCCTTTTTATGCGTCAGGCTGGCGACGCAATAAAGTTTATCCTCTCTTTAGTTTCGAAAAATCAATTTTCAGTGAGGATTTACCGTGGCTTAGTAAAATACGAAACTACATCTCAGACATCGCAGTTTACAGACACATAATGTCAATGTTCGATTATAAGAATAAAGATGAAAAGCTGTTTATTTTCAATGTAACAATGCAAAACCACGGCAGCTATACAAACTCATATGCTAATTTTACACCGACGATACATGTAAAGGGGCTTGAGGATCAGACGCGCCTGACGATGTACCTTTCGCTGCTTCGCGAATCAGATAATGCGCTGCGTGAGCTGTGTGATTATCTGAAAACATACGACGATAAAACAATAGTCCTTTTCTTTGGTGACCATCAGCCGGCGGATATCGTAGCGAACCCTATATTAAAGCTCAACGGTAAAACTATTGATGAGGATTCCGTTGAAGAGCGGGAAATCCGTTATATCGTACCATTTGTTCTGTGGGCAAACTATGATATTGAAGAAGCAGAAGTTGATGCTATCAGCGCTAACTACCTCTCAACTTTACTTTTAAAAACTGCGGGAATCGAGCTGACGACACAGCAAAAATTCTTATACAGCCTATATGAAAAATACCCCGTCATAACAGCGAACTGCTATATTGACGCTGAAGGCAATTATTATCAGGCAAACGAGATATATGAAAATGAGCTATTAAATAAATACGCAATACTCCAGTATAACCTGCTTTTTGGTGATATTGAAGAGGAGCTGTTTGAAACAAACGGCAGTGAAAAGTAAATGTGTAAAAAAGCATAGATAGAAAAATAATTGCTTTGATAAAAAATTAAGGCGTATAGTATGAAAAACCTTCATACTATACGCCTATTAATTTTTGTTAATTTAATATTTATTACTCTGTTGTTTTTAGTGTGTTGTCGCCACCTGAAAGAGAAAGTAAATGCTTATTAAATGCATCAATAATGGCAGCGGCAGCTTCCTCTGGTGTTGTGTAAGTTGTGTCGTAGATAAGGTCATAGTTGCCGAGGTCGAAATAATCAACGCCATAAATATCGCGGAAACGCTTTCGCTCAACCTCGCTTCGCTCGATGAGTTGACGTTTTGCTTCTTCAACGGATGAATATTTTTCGCTCTTTCCGCGGTTCATTGTAAAAACGCGCTGGGCGGCAACGTCCGGATCGACGGTAAGAAATATTCTATATGAATTTTTTGCAAAATACCACGCCATGCGCGAGTCGAAAATTATATTATCACGTTCTGCTGATAACTTTGCCACAGCTTCGTCGATGATATAATCGAGCGATGCGTCCGTCAGCATACGCTTGTTAAGCTCAAGCGTTGATATGCCCATTTCTTCGGCAGTGCGGCGCTGTATCTTTCCGGTGTTATAAATTTCATAGCCGAGAGTTTCGGACATTATTTTAGCAATTGTCGATTTACCACTGCCGAGTTTGCCAGTTATCGCGATATTCATTGCGTTATTATCCCTCCAAGATTAAAACGCCCAATTTCCATCTTTGAAGATTAAAGTTTCCTCGCCCGAACGAAGCTGCGCTGTTATTGTGAGGTCAGGTGCTCCTATCATAAAGTCAACATGTATGATAGAGTCGTTGACGCCCATTGCGCGGATTTCATCGAAGCTGTATTTTTCATAGTCAGCAACACAGTTATTAAATCCGCGTCCGAGCGCAACATGGCAGCAGGCGTTTTCATCGAAAAGTGTGTTGTAGAAAAGTATTCCGGTGTTGTTTATCGGTGAATCATATGGAACAAGAGCAACTTCGCCAAGATACGAAGCGCCTTCGTCCATAGCTAAAAGCTGTTTTAGGAGGTCCTCTCCTTTTTCTGCTTTCACTTCAACAGCTCGTCCACCCTCGAAACGAACAGAGAAGTTTTCGACAAGCTGTCCGCGTACCGAGAGCGGCTTTGTAGCGACAAGTACACCTTCAGCTTCGCCTTTCATAGGAGTTGTGAAGCACTCTTCGCTTGGTATGTTGGGGTTGTAAAAGATTCTGCTGCCGAGTGTGTATTCGCCGCCACCGAGAAATACGCCGTTTTCCATAAGGCCAACGGTGAAATCAGTGCCGTTTTGTGATTTATAATGAAGTTTGCGTATGCCGAGTTTATTCAAATACTCGCAGCGCGATGCAAGGTCTGCGTTGTGAAGGCGCCAAGCTTCTGTAGGATCGTCGCCATCAGCGCGCGAGGCAGCAAGAATTGCTTCCCAGAGGTGTTCGACAGCACGCGGCTTCGATTCATTTGGGAACACCTTTTTTGCCCATTCAACGCCAGGGACGGCAGCTATGCACCATTGATGCTTATTCTCCATCCCATCGCGAATGGGCTTTAATATTTTCTGCTTTTCCTGAGTTGCCTTTGAAAGCTTTTCCTGATTTATTCCGCGCATTCCGTCGGGATCATCGGATGTAAGGTATATATAAGCCGGTAAAAGCTCGGCTTCGCGGCGGGCACGGGCTACTTCCCAATCCTCAAGCGTACCGAGCACTTTTTGGCTTCTGTATTTGATATGAAGCTTTGATATCGGCTGATGATGCCAATCAACGGTCACCTTACGCGCACCTGCTTTGTAGCAAGCTTCAACAACATACGTTACAAACTCCGGCTGGTCAAGAGCAGCATTTATAACAACATCCTGCCCGCGGCGAACAGCCGCACCGGTTGACACAATAAGTGATGCATATTTCTTTAAAGCTGTTTTTTTCATGATATCATTTCCATTTATTAAATTAATATATGTGTATGTAGAGTATATCACGAAGGCATAATTTATGCAAATAGTTTTTATAAATAACTCTTGTTTTTGCTTATAAAAATAAGAATAGTTGCTTATACTGCCGCCCCGTGATATAATTATAGAAGCGAAATAGTTGATACATTAAATACCTAAAATAACGTAATGATTATAGCAGGGAAGCTTTATCAGGTGCCATATTAGGCGGAAACTGTTGTATGAAAACATGGAATGTAATTAATATACGATGAAAACAGAAACAATCGATATAATAAAGGAAAAAATCATAGTGAGCACGTGCGATGATCCTGCACGTTTTGTGACACAAAGTGAAGATGAGACAGAGGTTCTTGGCGCAGCACTTGCTCAGGTTATAATAGATGAGCTTGACAGAAATAAAGCTCAAAGTAAATTCAGTGCATATCCTTTCATAGCGCTTTATGGCGGCATGGGCGTCGGCAAAACAGTATTTGTGCGCGGGTTTGCGTCTGTATTTTCCCCGGGAGCCGCCGTGCGCAGTCCGACATACACAGTAGCGAACGAATATAAAACGGGCAAGTATAATCTTTATCACTTTGATTTATACAGAATAACCGACCCCGATGATTTATACTCAACAGGGTACTATGAGTATATTGATTCGGGCGTCTGCATCGCCGAATGGAGCGAAAACGCCTACGGATGTCTTCCGCGCCATATATGGCGGGTTGAGATTGAGCGTGGCACGGATGAAAATGAGCGCACCATTACGATATGTCGCGCGGAAACGAAGGGCGGTGTATAATTTATGCTGACATTAGCTGTTGACTCATCGGCAAAAGTCGCGTCTGTTGCCGTTGTATGTGATGATGGAACACCGCTTGGCATTGTAACGCTTTCTGCAGGTTTTACACATAGCGAAACGCTGCTTCCTGCAGTTGAGTTTCTCTTTAATTCACTTCGCATATCGGCCGCTGACTTAGGTTTGTTCGCATGTGCAGCAGGTCCCGGCTCATTTACCGGTGTAAGGATAGGCGTTTCAACGATAAAAGGTCTTGCTTTCGGGCGCGGTGTACCGTGTGCCGCTGTGTCTACACTTGAAGCGCTTGCAGAGGCGACAGCACCGCTTCGCGGTTTATCATGTGCCGTAATGGATGCACGTCGTGAGCAGGTTTACACAGCAGTGTTCGATTGTAGGGATGGTACGCCAAAAAGAATCACGCCGGACGAAGCGATACCAATTGACGCGCTGGCGGAGAAACTTCGCAAAATAAAAAGCGAAACCAGTGCTCCTGTTTATATTTCCGGCGACGGCGCGGCGATTGCAAGAAAGCACCCTATAATATCAACGCTTGCAGGTGATGTGCCGCCTGATATGGCGATGGGGAGCGCATATAACGTTGCCATATGTGCTCTTCGTATGCATAAAGCAGGCTTGACGACTGATGACGCAGGGCTTTATCCGATATATCTGCGCCCGCCGCAGGCAGAGCGGGAATACGCGGAAAAACATAAAAACGATAATAATATTTAAAATTGAAGGGATTAATATATGAAAGTAGCGCTTGCCGCCGATCATGGCGGATATAAACTTAAAGATAAGCTTATTGAACATTTAAACTCAAAAGGTATTGAAACCGTTGATTTCGGCACAAATTCGGATTCATCGTGCGATTATCCCGATTACGCCGACAAGGTGTGCCATGCTATCACAAGCGGAGAATGTGAACTTGGTATTCTTGTCTGCTCCACAGGCATTGGTATGTCGATAGCGGCGAACAAGCACCCGGGCATAAGGGCTGCATGTTGCTCAGATTTGCTCAGCGTTTCACTCACGCGCAGCCATAATAACTCAAACGTCCTCTGCCTTGGAGCGTTTATCGTTGCCGAAAGGTTTGCCTGTGAGATGGCGGATATATTTGTGTCAACGCCGTTTTCAGGTGAAGAACGCCATGTCAGACGCGTATCGAAGTTAATTGAACTTGATAAATACCTTGATAAAAGTAAATAAGCACAAAAATGAAAAATCGACCGACGGGCTGAACCCGGACGGTCGATTTTTATATGGAAAATATGTAATATAATTATGTCCTGTTTTATAAAAACTTACTGTGATGCTGTAATTATCGCTCCCGGTATGTTTTGAAGCGAATACTGTTTTTCAACGGCGCCGATTTCGTATGCGACTTTTGGCATACCATAAACAACGCTTGTTTTTTCATCCTGACCGATAGTGCGGGCGCCGGCTTGCCTCATGGATAAAAGCCCCCTCGCTCCGTCGTCGCCCATTCCCGTCAAAATTACGCCTACAGCGTCCTCGCCGCACGCTTTTGCGACTGATTCAAACAAAACATCAGCCGATGGGCAATGACCATTTACTTTTTCACCTGCGAAGGTTTCAACTCTTAGCTTGCTGCCAAGGCGTTTTATTCGCATGTGCATGTCGCCCGGCGCCACCAGCACAAGACCACTTTCAACATAGTCGCCGGTTTTCGCTTCGCGCACGGAAAACATTGTTGAATTATTCATTCTCTCGGCAAACATACGTGAAAATACAGGTGGGATGTGCTGAACGATTACGATTCCCGGCAAGTCTGTCGGCAATTTGCTTAGAATACTGTATATCGCTTCCGTGCCGCCTGTTGAAGCCCCGATGGCTATTATTTTCTTTGAGTACGATGGTGTCTTATTCTGATTTAAAACTGTGGCTGGGGCTTGATTACGTGTGCTGTCGGGAATACTGTCGCGAGCACTATCGGTATGTGATCCTATATTGATGTTTGCCGATGCTGCTACTTTTATCTTTGATATCAGATCCTGCAGGAAAACATCTTTTGTTCTCCCGATTGATACGTCAGGTTTTGCGACAAAATCAACAGCACCTGCATTCATAGCGTCAAGCACTACGTCGCTTACTGAGCTCATGACGATTACGCGAATAGGATATTGCGGCAGTAGCCTGCGAATAAACTCAATACCGTTCATTTTAGGCATGACAACGTCGCACACCATAACATCAGGCGCAAACTCGATGATTTTATCTCTTGCTTCATACGGGTCTGTTGCGATGGCCACTGTTTCAATATCGGGATCAGATGATACTCCACGTTCTATGATGCCACGAAAAACAGCACTGTCATCTACAATCAGCAGCCTGATTTTTTTCATCTTGTTTTCTCCGATAACTTTATTCTTCCTTTATATATATAGCAGGTTTTAAATACTTATACCTTATCATCTCCCGGTTGAAAGTCTCGGAATGTCCAACGAATAAATAGCCGCCATTTACAGTAGCATCATAAAACTTGTCTAATAGATTGAATTTAGTGTCTATATCAAAGTATATCATAACATTGCGGCAAAAAATTACGTGAAATTTGCGTTTGAAGTTAAAAAATTCATTCATCAAGTTAAATTTTCTGAAAATCACCTCGTTTTTTATCTTATCTGATATAGCATAACTCGACTCGTCAACATTTTTAAAGTATTTCTTGCGCCAATGTAAGGGAAGGGAATCAACATTATTTTTACTGTAAATACCGGCGCGCGCTTTCTCAAGAGCATTGTCAGATATATCGGTGGCGAGAATTCTCGTGTCCCATAGATACTTTTCACTGCCGAAAAACTCGTCTATTATCATTGCAAGTGTATAAGCTTCCTCGCCGCTTGAGCAACCTGCGCTCCATATACGTAAATCGTGGTCAGTCACAGTCTTTTTTAGTTTCGGCAGGACAACATCCCGAAAAAACATAAAATGTTCAGGTTCGCGCATGAAATATGTATGGTTTGTCGTTATTTTATTCATGAGCTTTGCTGCGGCGACGCCGGTTTTATCATTGACAATATAATTATAATACTCAGTAAAGCTCTTAAAATTGTTTTGGAGGAGTATTGTGTTAAGCCTTGCTAATACAAGCGATTTCTTTTCCTCTTTTAAATGGATGCCATAATTTGCTTCTATAAAAGATGCTAATTGCTTAAATTCTTCATTTGTAATTGTTATCAGAATAATCACCCTTTTAAAATATTAGGAGAGGACTGTGAAGTTCTCTCCTAAAGTTTTTGTACTGTTTATTAAATTTATTAATATTTACCGAACTCGTTGTCACTGAGTGAAATAGCAGGCGGTGTTTCACTTTCTGTCTTTTTTGCCTTCGGTGCGTTTTTCTTTGGTTTTTCTGCTTCTGTTGGTGATGCGGATTTATTAGTTGCTTCCTTAATTTTGAATATGCTTACGGATTGTTTAAGCTGCGCTGCCTGGCTTGAAAGTTCCTCGCTTGCCGCTGCGCTTTCCTCGGATGTAGCGGCGTTTGTCTGTACAATCTGCGAGACCTGTGTTACGCCCTGATTGATTTGTTCAAGCGCCGCTGCTTGTTCATTAGAAGCACGGGCGATAGCACCAACAATATCGGCTGTTTTCTCAACATACTCAACGATGTTATTCAGGGCTGTTGCTGTCTCTTTTGCTATCTTAGTTCCGACTTCGACCTTCTTTAAGGATCCTTCAATCAGAGCCGTTGTTTCATTTGCGGCTTTAGACGAACGGGCAGCGAGTGATCTGACCTCATCCGCAACAACAGCAAAGCCAAGTCCGTATTGTCCTGCTCTTGCAGCTTCAACGGCCGCATTGAGTGCAAGGATATTTGTCTGGAATGCTATGTCTTCAATGACCTTGATGATAGATATGATGTTGTTTGAAGAAACATCTATATCATTCATGGCGCGGAGCATTTCATTCATGCGGTCATTGCAAAGTTTGGCGTTATTCAATGTAGACTTTGCAAATTCGTCAGCCTTTATAGCATTCTGAGCATTGAGCATTGTCTGAGTAGATACCTCTTCAATTGAGGCTGAAAGTTCTTCAACAGAGCTTGCCTGCTCAGTTGCACCTTGAGAGAGTGATACGCTTGAATCTGATACAATGCTGGAGCCGGATGCCACCTGATCGGCAATCGTAACAATATCAGAAACAAGAGTATTGAGGTTTGCGACGAGATCTGATAGAGCTTTGCCAAGCTTGTCCTCATCAGAACGAATATCAAAGTTAACGGTAAGATCGCCGCTTGCGAGTTTTTCTGTGAGTAAGACTTGCTTTTCAGTTGATTCTGCAAGTTTTAAGAAGGAGCGTGTTAGCTCACCAATCTCGTCTTTATATGTAGCGTACTGCATTCTCTTCTTATTGAGGACCTTACTGATGTCAATATCTCCAACAGCAAGAAGGTTTGCAGCTTCGGCCATGACCTTAACAGGACCACCAATCATTCTTGCAAGGAACAATCCAAGTACAATAGATACAACTATGCCAATAATTATAACGATAATCATTAAAATGACACTTGTCGCAACAGCACTTGTGCTTTCTTCTACGCTGTCTTCAGCGCTGTCGGAAAGTAAATCGAACAGTGTAAAGAATTGCTCACGTAGAATCATCCCATTATCGATTATTATAGCTTGAACATCGGGAGATATTCTACCACCATCAACGACATTTGTTGCTTGTTCTAAAACAGCCTTTGTATATGTATTCCAACCAGACTTGATTGTTTGAAGGTAATCAAGGTTTTCTTCAGATTTAATTACAGCTTCGCATAGATCAAGTCCGTCGCTAATCTCATAGATACTATCAGCAATACTATTATATCTATCCGAAAGTTCAATTTCTGATAACCCATCATCGAGTTCGGCGGCAAATCTGTTTAAGTCATATCGGAGCTCTTGGAAATTAACAGCCGCTTTACCTGCGTAATAAAGGGCAAGTATGTCGTTATCATATAGCTCTTGAATTATTGCTTTCAACTCTGATAAACTAACAATTCCAATAATAGCGACAACTATTGTAATAACAAGCACTAAGCAGAAGCATAACAGTATCTTATTGGACATTTTTATGTTCGCAAATAATTTTTTCATAACCATACCCTCATAAATTTTATATGAATGCACTGCTTTATAATATTTTTGTAAGCTCTGTGATAGTATCTTCTTTTAAAAGCTTATCACTGTCAATAATCAGAATCACCCTGTCGTCAATTTTTCCGATGGCTTCGACGAAAGTATCGGCGCGGCTACGTGCAATTGAAGGTGGTTCAGATATATTTTCTTTTGGAATAGAAGCAATTTCAGATACTGTATCAACTATCAGTGCGAGATCAATACCGCAACAGTTCATGATAATAACGCAAGTTCTGTCGTTATAATCTATTGATTCTTTACCTAACCGAAGCCGTAAGTCCATTACTGGAAAAATTTTGCCGCGTAAATTAATTACACCTTTAATGTATTCAGGAGCTTCAGGTATTGCGGTAATAGTTTGAACACCTATTATTTCTTTGACATATTTGATATCAATTGCGTATGTTAAAGAGTCAATTATAAAGACTAAATATTTCCCGATTTGAGTGTCTTCGTGCTCTCCGTACGCCCCAGCCGGGTTGTAGGCCATTAAAGAATCACCTCTTTATTAGATAAATTATGGAAAATAACTGTCATGTTTAACTACATAAAACACATAAGCGGATGTAATAAGCTTAAAAAATACAAATACACACAGATAAAAGCGAATTCACAGGTAAAATATCGGCTAATACAGTAAATCAGTGATAAGCCCTCGAATTTCATCCATGCGTTCAAGGAATTTTATAACTTCCATGTTGCTTTCAAGAAGTTCGGCGGCAAGCTTGTCAAGCTTTTCATCAATTACGCTGACTGTAGAGTAGACGCGCTGTTTCCCGAACTTATCAAAGATGTACTCCCGGTTTATAGAAAAAGCGTTGTTAACGACCTCAGCTAAAAGCTCACTTATAAGTGTTCTATACCTTTCAAACTTGACGAGGTCAACGCCCTCTAAAATGCCGGCGACCTCTCTTTTTATGTCGTTAAAAAGGGATTCAACGCGTTCTTTGTAGTTTTCTTTTAAACTCTGGTCAAGCGCTTGCTTAAAACCGCCTTGGCTACTACTGACCGTTGGTTTTATAGTTGATGTTGGGACATATTTGATTGTCCTGTCAATTTTTATATCATTGTTCGACATTGCAGCACCGTCGAATATTATTCTTTTATATCATAATTGCTTCCGGAATAGCTGATTGAACTGCTTTTCAGGTAAGATGATATAGATTTTTTGTTCTGTACTGAGATAACTTTATCTTTATACGTCTGCATTTTGCTTTCTAATATGCTCATTGCCATCGAATCAAGAAGTGTTATACGGTCAAGGACGTCTCTGACAGATTTTTTTAGTTCATCTATTTCTTCGGCATACTTTTCATCGTTAACACCGTATTTTTCGTACAGTTGATGAACCTTTTTCTCTATATCAATCAGATTTGCAATGAGCGGGTCGCGTCCTTCTATTATTTCCTTGATTTTATCGCAGTCTTTTTCCTCAAGGTAGTGAAAATTATCATTCGTATAACTGATAAGCTCTTCACAAGCGTTCAGAGCTTCTTTTTTAATATCGGAAAGTTCAGCGTACTTTTTATTAGAGCTAACATCCTCTATTTTATCTGACACTTCAGCCCACCTCCGATACAAATGACGGGCCGGAAGATGCAGGAGATGCGGAGGGGGATGTCGCTATATGCTCCCACGTATCGCGCATTGAGCCTAATATATCAAGCAAATCCTGCATATTTGAAAAATCTTTTTTAATGTTAATCTTTCTGATTGAGGAAAGAAGAAAGTTATAGATTTCAAGCAGCTGTGATGAAAGGCTGATATTCATATCAAGGCAGTTAATAAGCTCTATTATAATATCCTGTGATTTCAAAAGGCAACTGTTTGTCTTGTCGATATTTTTCTGCTCAGTGTAATATAATTCGGCAAGCTTTAAGTTTTTTATGCAGGTTTCAATGAGTATGACAATGAGCTCTGCCGGACTGGCCGTCATAACTTTTTGCTTTAGGTATTCCTGTGTGAGCGATTTACGTCTGTTATCCACTTTTCGTTTCCTCGATTCAGTTGACGTTATAAAAATGATAGGGAAGAGAACTAAGCCAAGTATTAAAAAGCTAAAAACTACCTTGTAAAAAGCATGCTTATGTATGCAGCTTGTGAGTTGAGTTTTGCAAGGGCAGTTTCCATTGTTGCAAATTTATTATAATAACGCTCTGCAAGTGAATTGAGTTTATCCTCAAGCTCAGATATCTCCTCGCTTAAGTCATTAATGTTATTTTCAGTTTTTTTCAATGATTCGCTTGTGGCGTCATTATAAGCGGCAATAGCACTTCTGATTTTGTAAATAATCCCCTGTTTGTCTGATGAAGCACTTGATGAACCGCCGGTGAAAATAGAGATTACGGTTTCTGGTCTTTTTTCAAGGGCACGTGTCAGGGCGTCTTCATCGACAACGATAAGCCCGCTGTCGGAGGTTTTGTAAACACCGCCAGCTAAACCAATTGATGTGGCTGCGAGACCTGTGCCGCCGGCGGGAGTGAAGAATGATGATTTCAAGTCCCGGATTAATCTATCAAGATTAAGGTCACGACTTAAGATACCGCTCTTAGCTTTTTCATTCCATTTTTCAATTTGCTTTTCAGTCAGTTCGTCTTCCTGTGCCGGTGTAAGCGGTGGATAATCACGAGAATAATCCTTTTCCGTTGAAAGCTTATTTAAATAGGTGATTAAATCATTATAAGCTTTGACGAAATCAGTGATAGCTTTTACTGTTGCGCTGTAATCACGCTTTACTGTAAAGGTCAGCGTTTCTTCAGGAGTATCCTTTGTGACGGCATTGAGAGTAAATGAAATTCCGTCGATTTCAAAGCTGTTGCTGTTTCTTTGTATTGTGACGCCGTTAATCTCGGTGATTGAATCTGTCCCGTTTTTATAAGTTCCTTCATTTATCTTAAAGGCGCTGTTTTCGCCGAAGGCATTTCCGGAAATATTCCTAATAGTAACGCTGCTGTTAGCCCCGCCTTCGTCAGCCTCGATTATGAAGCTGTCAGTTATGCGGCTGTACCGCATAGTCACATTTGCGGTGGAACTGTTGTTAATTGTGTTTATCATTGTTTGCAGCGTTGTATCCTTTGAAAATTCGAATACTTCGCCGTTTATTTCAAATTTAATTTTACCGCTCTCGTCAAATACAAGGTCATTTTCAAATGAAAGCGAGTCGAGGGTAGCTGTGTTGCTTGATGATATTTCGGTGCCGTTCTTTGAAACAGTGCCCGAGCTTTTCGCTGAAGAATTGCTTGCAAGCTGTAGTACCTTTACGGTATAAGTACCTTCAAGTGCATTGCTTCTGCCCGACAGGGTAACTGCATTGCTTGTCGACAGTGAAGTTATGTTATAAGAATAATATGTAGATGACTTCAGCATGCTCGATGCACCGAGAGCGCTGCAGTATGTATTCTGAAATTCCTTGATTTTATCCCTGACTTCGTTAACAGCATTCAAAAACCACTCATACCTTGTTTTTTTCTGCTGTTGTCTATCTATTTTTGATTGTTGAGTAGCACATAAGTTTTTAACAAGCGTATCAGTGTCAAGAGTTGAGAAAAGACCGGTGATACGTGAAGATGAGGCATTATTGATATTATTAATGCCCCCCGTTGATCCTACGCCTGCCATGCAACAATCTCCTTTACTTTTCAAATTTTTATGTAATAAAATGAAATCTGCAAAATAACACTTACCAGTCGGTGCTTAAAAAAGCGCAAAGTATATATTGAGCATTTAAATTTGCATTATTATTACTACTGATTTTATCGAAAGTTTTTCATAAAAGTTGATAGTTAATTTAAAAATTAAAACAATATGATGTTAATATTGAGTGATTTACATATTTATATTAATATAACATATAATTTCTTTAAAATTACAATTATGTAATAGCTGATTATTAATAACATTAACGATCTTCTAAAACAACAAATATTTTTGTGGTTTAGTAAATTAAAATAAAAAAATATCGAAAATAATTATTAGATAATTGTACGACGTAATAGCAAATTATAATAATCATTATTTGTGATATATCAGAAATGTATCATAAAGGAGGCAATAGTGACCGACACTTCTGCCAATATCGAAGATATTCGCAATGATGCACTAAGTGAAATAAACAACATTGGTGCAGGAAATGCAGCAACAGCAATGTCAGCATTTCTCGGGCAGCCGATACGTCAATCAATACCAAAAGTATTCAGGGTTCCACTCTCTGATATGGCAAATGCACTGGGTGGCGCCGAAAAGGTTGTCGTAGCGGGCCTTATAGAGATGAGCAGTGATGTTTCCGGGTTCCTGGTTGTTATACAGGATATAAGCCAGGCTGACAGGATCGTTGAAATAGTGACCGGGGCAGCCCCGGCGAATACCGATAAATTGAGCATTTCGAGATATTCGGATTTTGAGGTATCTCTTTTATCCGAGACTGTCAATATTATTTGCGGGTCATATATAACAGCGATATCCACTTTTACAGGCCTTAAAATAGGTGCGTCTATACCTTATCTTTGCGTAGATATGATTGGTTCTGTCGTCAGCGCAACAGCCGCAGAGATTGGTAAGACGGGTGACTTTGCATTGATATTTGAATCTGAACTTTACAATGCTGATGAGAGAGTGTCCGGGAAACTTATACTTATACCAGATCAGGAATCATGTAATAGTATTATGGCATCGATTGGTGTTATTTAACGATTTATGATGAAAACATGTCATTCAGTTGATATTGCAATGATGAAAATAGCAAGACCTCCGGATCAGCTTTGCTCGCTTGGCTTAGGATCATGCGTTGGAGTTGCAATTTATGATCCGATAGCGAAAATTGGAGGATTGATACATATACTTCTGCCGTCAATAAAAGAGTTAGGCCCCGGTCATTCGAGAACGAAATTTGCTGATTCAGGCATTGCAGATTTAGTAGATGAAATGATAAAGGCCGGAGCTTCAAAATCAAGACTTAAAGCTAAAATGGCTGGCGGTGCAACGATGTTCGCGCTCAGCAGCAATTCACCGATAGCTTCAATCGGCAAACGAAATGTAGAAAGCTGCCGCGAGACGCTTGCATCACTCGGAATTGAACTTGTTGCACAAGACACAGGCGGGAATTCGGGAAGAACAATCTATTTTGATGTCGAAACAGGCAATCTTAGGATAAAGACTGTTGAAAAGCCTGAAAAAATTATTTAGTATATTATGTAACCAATATACTCGGAGGAGTTTTATAAATGGCAAGGATAATGATTGTTGATGACGCTGCTTTTATGAGAATTACAATAAAAAATATGTTAAAAAGAAGCAATCATGAAGTAGTTGGCGAGGCTGAAAATGGCCTTGTTGCAATAGAAAGGTATAAAGAGCTTAAGCCTGATATCGTAACTATGGATATTACGATGCCGGAAATGGATGGCATCACATCACTACGTGAAATTATGAAAATCGATCCCAATGCAAAAGTTATAATGGTAACTGCAATGGGGCAGGAAGCAATGGTTAGAGATGCTATACTCAGTGGCGCTAAAGGTTTTATTGTAAAGCCGTTCAAGGAGGAAGGCATTATATCTGCAATAGACAAGCTGGTATAAAACTATAGCACCGTTAAGCGACAACAAAGTATTAAATAGGCGGTATATAAAATGAGCGGTGATGAATCTTTACTTGAATCTTACATAATCGAAGAGCAGCAGCTTCTTGAGTCTCTTGAAAACTTACTTCTTGATGGAGAACATGGAAGAAAGCTGAATAGCGATCAAATCAACGAAGTATTCCGCATCATGCATACGGTCAAAGGCGCGTCTGCTATGATGGAGTTTGATGAGATCGCAAGGCTTTCTCATGCTCTTGAAGATGTCTTTTCGTTTATCAGAGATAATAGTATAGCTGATACACAATGGCCGGCCATATTTGACTTAATGTTTGATTCGATTTCATTTTTCAATGGTGAAATCTCAAAACTCCAGAGCGGAAATTCGCCGGACGGGGATGCGTCATCCCTGATTGGCCGGGCGAGTGAAACACTTTTGTCGCTTAAGTCGGGTCAAGATAAAGACGGGGAAAAATCGGACGCTGATGATATAAGCAGCAGTGCAAGCGACATAGACCAAAAGGCAGCACTTGATGTAAAGTCTAATAATGAATCGGCGGGTCTATGTTATATCGTGAAGGTATTCTTTGATGAAAACTCAAAGATGGAGAACCTTCGTGCTTTTGGGTTGATTGAATCACTGAAAAAACTGCGTTGTGTTATCTCATCAGACCCGGCAGATCTAAATGACAACTCCACAGCTGAAAAGATAAGAGATAACGGTCTTCTTCTGCACATCGAAACAAAAGAAAGCCCCGAAAGTATTAAAAACATTCTCGAAAAAACATTATTCGTAAAAAGCTTTAGCATTTTACCGGCTGAGGACACCAGTAAGAGAGAGTCTACACTTGTACTTAATGAGACAGTCGGAGCAAAAGATAAGCCGGCTACAGATGAGATAAAATCGCAGAAGACTGCAGAAAGAACTGCGCTGCCGGATACTAATTCAATTGAAGCGATATCAAAACAAAACTTCATAAGCGTAAATGTAAATAAACTTGATTCGCTTCTTAATATAGTCGGTGAAATTGTCACAGCTCAGTCTATTGTTGTAAATAGCGTTGATTTAACATCGCAGCAGCAGGAAAAATTCGAAGCGGCGTCGGAGCATATGAGCTCGCTTATAAAGGAGCTTCAGGATGTTGTTATGAGCATCCGAATGATGCCCATATCGACACTCTTTCATAAGATGCGCCGTCTTGTCCGCGATATGAGCAGAAAAGTGGGCAAGGAAATTGAGCTTGAGCTGATTGGCGAGGAAACCGAAGTAGACAAAAACGTAATTGATGCGCTTTCCGATCCGCTTTTGCATATCATAAGAAACTCCGTTGATCATGGCATTGAGGATAAAGAAACAAGATTAGCATCCGGCAAGCCGGCAAAAGGTAAAATAACGCTTGAAGCAAAAATGACAGGCAGCGACATCATTGTTACCGTATCGGACGATGGCTGCGGGCTGCAACGCGATGATATTCTTAAAAAAGCCAAAGAAAAGGGCATTATCAGCGAGATTGACAACGATATGCCCGATAAAGACGTCTTTGCATTGATATTTATACCGGGGTTTTCAACAAACGATAGTGTTAGCGAATACTCCGGCCGTGGCGTCGGGATGGACGTTGTCAAAAGAAATATAAGCCAAATCGGCGGCTCCGTGTCTGTTGAAAGCAAAAACGGAGCAGGAACAAAAATCATCATGCGCATACCTCTGACATTGACGATAATTGAAGGAATGAAATTTAATGTAGGAAGCATGAATTTCATTGTTCCGATAACTTTAGTTAAGATGATCGTCAAACCCGAACAGAAGGATGTGTTTACTGATGCTGATGGTAATGAAATCTTTATGTCTCAGGGCGCATATTATCCGCTTATCAGGATAAAGAATTATTTCGGCCTTGATGACGGAGTGGATGACATCACTCGGGGTATGGTAATGCATCTTTCATCCGAAGAAAAGGAATTCTGCATTTTCTTTGATGAAGTAGACGGTCAATGCCAAGTTGTTGTTAAGACTTTACCCGGTTATCTCTCACAGTGTTCGACAGACTTAAGTGGGATTGGCGGCTGCGCAATATTAGGCGACGGCTCGATTAGCTTTATACTTGACGTAAACAGCATATGACAAAGTTTATTTCAAAAAGACAATGTAAGGGGGAGGGAAGATGCAGATGAACATTGGCTTTCATCAAAGTGATAAATATAAGGTCCCGGGTGATAGTGGTGTAGGCAGCGCATATACTTCGACAGACGAGCATATAGATACTGAGACAGACGAAAAGGTTGAAGAATATCTAATTTTTACAGTTAATTCGATAAGTTTTGGTGTGGATATCAGCATAGTTCAGGAAATAATAAAAATGCAAAAGATATATCCCATACCAAACTCCCTGCCGCACTGCAAAGGCATAATTAATTTAAGAGGAACGATTGTGCCGGTTATCGACACACGTATTAAGCTTGGTTACGAGCCGGCTCCATATGACGAAAACACATGTATTGTAATCATAAAAATTGACACAGACAGAGTCGGTATGATAGTCGACAGGGTAAACGAGGTTGCGCGGTTGACACCGGATGAAATTGCTAACGCGCCGGGCACTTTGGGGCGTGGAGTAAAATCAGGTGGCATGATAGAAAAATTGGCCCGTGGCGGAGAAAAAGTTCATCAGATTCTTGATGTATATACGGTATTGTCAATACCGCGCGCATAGGATAAATAAAAAAAGGCACAATACAACATCCCCGGCTGATTCACAGGCGGGGATGTTCTTTATTATATATACTCTAAAGCAAAGAAGGCCGGGGAAAAACCGACCTTCTTTGTGTAATATATGAAAGGAAAAAATACACGGAAGAGAATAAAAGCATTTGATTGCTTTTATTTTGCAGATTAACCTCCGATGAGTGAGAGAACGTTCTGCGGGAGAGCGTTTGCCTGTGCCAGCATTGCTGTAGCAGCCTGCTGAAGGATGTTGGCGTTCGTGAAGTTCGTCATTTCCTTCGCCATGTCTACGTCGCGAATCTGGCTCTCTGCGCTCGTCAGGTTCTCTGTCGAGATCTCGAGGTTGTTTATCTTGTACTCAAGACGGTTCTGGATAGCACCGAGGTAAGCGCGCTGGCTCGAAACACGGTTGATAGCTTTGTCAACAGCAGAGATTGCAGCGGAAGCGGCTTTCTGCGTTGTAACCTTTGCGGAAGCAACACCGAGGTAGTTGGCATCCATCTTGTCGATGTTAATTGTCAGCTCGTCGCCCTCATTTGCGCCAACCTGGAATGTAAGCCCTGCGCCAGCCTTATTGACAACGTCAAACGTTGAGGGTACATCGCCGAAAGTATTGACGTAATTATAAGTGTATCTGAAGGAAGAAGCGGAAACAGAAAGGTCACCTGCATCCAGATCACCTGCAGTTGCACTTACCTCGTTAGATACAAGTTCAATACTTGTACCGTTTATTGAAGCATTAAATGTAAATGAGGGGGTGGTAAGTATACTAGATCCTATATTATCTACTGTGAGTGGATCAGCGTCATATTGTGCTTTAAGACCGTTCATAATAGCAGCTACGGTTGCATCACTTGCTTGCTGAGTGTAGCTGTATGTCTTACCGTTGATAGTAACGCTGTAAATGGTGCCTTCACCTAAAGCAACCTGTTCTGCTGTGACAATTTCGCTCAAGTCAATGGTAGCTGTAGCACCATTATTTGCTGTATTAGCATTTACTTCAAAAGTATCAGACATGGTTAATTCGTTGATGATAGCTGTGCCGATAGAAGTGTTGACATCACTTGTTGTTAGTTCATTGAAGTTGATCTTAATACCGTTCGAGAACGTAATGGAGCTCATGCCGGCTTCAAGCTTGACACTCTCAGCGCCAGTAAGGTGCGCATAAACGCCATATGTGGCAGCTTGACCATCAACACCGCCTGTAGCAGAAAGCTTAAGAGCATCTGTCAAATCGGCAGCAAGAGTGCTCATTGTTGATGTGCTGCTTGTGTCATATGTGCTTGTTGTTTCAAGTGTAAAGCTAAATGCATTATTGCCTGCACCGTTTCCGAACTGAAGTGTGGCAACAGCACCAGCACTACGTCCGGTACCGAAAGCAGCAGCGAGATCGCTCTCGGAGAGCTTTGCTGTAAACTGCTGACCCTTGTCGCTTGTAGCGGTAAAGATCATCTGCTTGTTGCCCTCGTCATATTCGGCTGTGATTGTGTAGTTGCCGTTAGCAAGTGAAGAAGCGCTGAGGTTGTTGGTTACTGTACCTACAACAAAACTATCAGAATTGCTTGTAGCGATAAATGTAGCTTTCTGAGCGGCTATTGCAGCACTTTCCTGCTCAACACTGACACTAAAGACATAGCTGCCGGCAGCAGCATTACCAAGCTCGACGGAAAGACCGGACTTAGCAAGGTTTACGTTAGCAAGTTTTGCTGTTGATGTAGCAAGCGAACCGTCAAGAAGGTTCTTCTTGTTGAATGTAGTTGTTTTTGAAATCTCGTCAAGCTCAGCCTGGAGTTGTGTGAACTCGTCCTGGAGAGCTTCGCGGTCGATTTCATTCTCGTTTGTGTCGGAAGCAGCCTGAACAGCTATTTCGCGCATTCTCTGGAGAATCTCAGTGGAGCTGGAGAGAGCGCCTTCAGCTGTCTGAATGAGAGAGATGCCGTCCTGAGCGTTGGCTGAAGCCTGCTCAAGTCCGCGAATCTGAGCGCGCATCTTCTCGGAAATTGAAAGACCGGCTGCGTTGTCAGCTGCGGAGTTGATAGCTAAACCGGAAGATAGCTTCTCAACCGCTTTGGCTATTTTGTTGTTGTTGCTTGTGTACTGAATGTACGTGTTTTGAGCTATGAGGTTTGTGTTAATCCTCATGGGGTTTTTCCTCCTTGATAGAAATTAATTTTTTTTACGGCTGCATCCGTGCATGCCGTCCTTGACAGAAAAATTGCATGTGCACAATACAATTTTCATTCTGTCATTAATTATCGTGATGTTTTTTTTGAAGTTTAGATTAATTCAGTTTTTGATGAAATAATTTTTTCCTGATGGAAATTTTTAATAATACTTCTTGTAAATAATCGTATTTAAAAATATAACAATCGCAATATTCATTAAACGAATATTTTTGCGTAAAACTATTGACATTATTCATGATACGTAGTAGTATAAAAGAAGAATTATGACGAATTGCATAATTTTATGCTGATAAACAATTAATAAAGTAGGCAAAATTTATTAATTAAGTTAACGATTATTGCATGTTTCTATTGATTTGAACTGCGCAGATATTTAAATAACGATGCGTTTATTATAAAAATAATTATTACAGTAGTAATAAAATTTTAGTTATTATAATAATTTTGGTATATAAAAAATATTGCATAATTAAAGGCAGGATAAGCAAGTGGCGGGCGACACGCATGTTAGCGCGTTGAAAATCGGTGAGCTTTTTAAAAAAGCTGGAAAAAAGAAAATAATAATTTTTTCGATTTTGTTGGCGACGGCTATTATATTAGGCATCGTTGGAGCCATTGCTTTAAACCGAGTTGAGTACACTGTACTGTACACCGGGCTTGACCCAAGCGAAGCGGGAACTATAAAAGATCTTCTTGACGAGCTTGGCGTTAAATCTAAGGTCAGCGGTACAGATACTATACTTGTGCCAAAAGATAAGGCTGATGAGCTTAGAATTGAGCTTGCAGCTCAGGGGTATCCGCAGTCCGGATTAAACTACGACATATTTAAGAGCGCATCAAGCCTGGGTTCAACTGATTTTGAGCAAAGGACACTGAAGCAATATCAGCTTGAATCCAACATGAGGGCTACAATAAGTAAATTTAATAAGGTAAAAGACTGCATAGTTATAGTTAACCTTGCAGAACCTTCGTCTTATGTTGTTTCAAAATCATCATCAAAATCAAGCGTTTCAATTTTACTTGACCTTGTTGATGGTGAAAAGCTTACAACAGCCGAGGCAAAAGCAATAGCGCAATTCGCGCAGAAGTGCGTTCCTGAGCTTGAGCTTGAAAACATCAGCATAACGGACACGCAGCTTAATTACTATTATGTAACATCTGATGATGATAGTGACTTTGTGCCTGAATATACGGCAACACAACTTGAATTAACTGAGGCTACAAAGAAAATTCTGCGCGACCAGGCACTATGCGTAATTGAACCGGCAGTCGGTAGCGGAAACGTATCAGTGTCTGTAAACGTGAAGCTGAATTTCGATACCGAGAAGATAAACAAAGTTGAGTTTTCACCACCTGTGGAAGGCGAGCTTGAGGGGCTTATACGCAGCAGCGAAGAAATATATGAAGCTACTCGCGAAGGCAACACAGGCAATGCCGCCGGAGATGCCGGCACAGACAATAACGGTGTCGGTTCACCGGGATATCCAACAGATGATGGCGATGAAAACGGCAACACCACAAGTGAAAAAAAGCACAATACATATAATTATGAGCTAAACGAGATACGGACACAGATTGAAAAGGCAAAGGGCACGATAAGTGATCTGTCCGTCGCTGTATTAATAAATAGTGAAATCAAAAATATTTCTAATTATACAGATACAATTAAAAGTCTTGTTGCAAACGCTATAGGTGTTGACGACGAATATGTTTCCGTTGGCTTAATACCGTTTATAGAGCGCGCCGGTGATCTCGATTTCGAGGATTACTTAAAGAAAAACGAAGAGATTGCACGGCAGTATGTATTGGGCACCTTAATCAAGAGCGGGATAACTGCAGGAGCGTTTCTGATTGGGCTTTTGCTTATACTTCTCTTCACAAGAAAGAAGAAAGTTAAGGCGAAAAAAGCTGAAGCTGCTGCGGCAGAAGGCGCACCAGCTACCGCAGAAAATATAACGCCTGAAGTTCACGATGAGTCAGTTGAAGGTGACACGCAAGATGCCAAGAAAGATGACAAGAAATTAATTGAGGAACTCGTCATCAAAAAGTCGAGCGCATCTGAAAAAGTAGAGGAACTGGTGGACAAGTATCCTGATACTGCTGTCCAAATATTGCGAACATGGCTATCGGAGGATTGATATGGCTGCAAATACACAGATGACAAATAGAAAAAAAGCAGCCGTGCTTATCATAGCTCTTGGTGAAGACTATGCGGCAAAGCTATATAAACACCTAAGCGAAGATGAGATTGCGAGCCTTACTCTCGCGATTTCAACTATGGATAAAGTGACAAAAGAGGAACGCGAGAGCGTTTTATCAGAATTTTATGAGATGTGTATTGCGCAAAAATTCATCTCAGAGGGAGGACTTGATTACGCAAGAACAGTACTGAATAAAGCGCTTGGTGAAGAAAAGGCAAGTGAAATTCTAAATAAACTTACCGAAACACTTCAGGTAAGACCGTTTGAATTAATAAGAAAAGCTGACAGCGCTCAAATTGTCCACCTTGTAGCTAACGAAAACCCGCAGACAGTAGCTCTTCTTCTGTCGTATCTCGATCCAAAAAAGGCAGGCGATGTTCTGTCGGCGCTTCCTGGTGACATTCAGGTAGAAGTCATCACAAGAATGGCTAATATGGAAAGCGTCATACCCGAATACATAAAGGAAGTTGAGATGGTATTTGAGCAGCGCCTGACACATATGGGAACTGCGGATCAGACTAAGGTTGGCGGTATTGATGCTGTTGTCGATATTATCAACAGTGTTGACCGCGGAACTGAAAAGTATATACTTGACCAGCTTGATGTAGTTGATGCTGCACTTTCTGAAAATATAAAGAGGAAACTGTTCGTCTTTGAGGACATTGTCAAACTAACTGATCAGGCAGTGCGCATTGTTCTTCAAAATGTTGATCAAAGTGATATTACAGTCGCACTCAAGGGTGCAAATGATGACGTAAAAGAAGTCATTATGCGCAATCTCAGCCGTCGTGTTCAGGAAATGATAAGAGAAGAGCTGGAAATCATGGGTCCTGCAAAGAAGAAGGACGTAGAGGATGCTCAGCAGAAGATTGTAAATATAATAAGGAATCTCGAGGAAAACGGCGAAATAGTTATTTCGAGGGGAGACGGAAGCGATGTCTACATTTAGAATAGACAAGCAGTACGTAACGATCGAAAAGGCAGAACAAAAAACTGTTCATGTCGGTGTGAGAAACACGCCTATTAACGGAAAGTCCGGGAGCAATAATACTCCTCGCCCTTATTATGAAGCAGAAAAGTTAATAGAAAACATCACAAAAAAAGCAGAAGAAAAAGCTTCATCAATAATCGATGAAGCTGAGAAAAAAGCCGGTCTTATAATCAGTCAAGCGGAAGAGCAGGCCGAAGCTATAAAAATGGAAGCTGAGAAAATTTCCGTGGAAATAAAAAAGAGAGCTCAAGAGGAAGGATATGCGGCCGGCATATCTAAAGCTGAAGCTGACATTGCAAATAAACTTGATGAGGACAAGCGCGAATTCAAACGTCTGACTGATAAGCTCCTCCAAAACTATTCGCGCACAATTGATGAAGCTCGTGGTGACATTATATCTCTTGTAATTGATATAACGAAAAAAATCCTCGGGATAAAGCTTCATGAATCAGATAAGATCTTTATGGATCTTGTTAATAACGCGATTGATGAACTTAAAAATTCAAGTTATATAAAGATTCATGTGTCCCCTGCCGATTATGAAAGATATTTCGGTAAAGAACAAGCCGGAGAAAAAATAAAAAAAGTGACATCTGCTACTATATCAATAGATGAAGAAGAAAATTTTCACGAAGGTGATTTAGTCGTCGAATCAGAGGGAGAGGTGCTTGATCTTAGCGTATTTAAACAGCTTGATAAAATTGAGTGTGCGTTTGTAAATGGAAATGCTTAATGATGCACAAAAGCTTGACTTTCGCAAATACTATGAAATTCTGCGGGAGATTGATCCGGTAGAACGCAGCGGTAAAGTGATGAAGGTTGTCGGACTTACCGTAGAATCAAACGGCCCGACCGTAAACATGGGCAATATATGCCGGATATATCCCTCAAAAGGAGATAAATACATTGAAGCGGAAGTCGTAGGGTTTAATGATCAAAGGGTTCTTCTGATGCCTTTCGGTGATATGTCAGGAATTGGCTTCGGCAGCCGTGTTGTGTCGACAGGGAAGTCGCTTAATGTTCCTGTATCACAAAAACTCATCGGGCGAGTGCTCAATGCACTCGGTGAGCCGATAGATGGCGGCGAAAAAATTATCGCCGAGGATTATTATCCTGTTGATGGACAACCGCCTGATCCATTATCACGAAAAAGGATTAAAGAAGAATTTCCGCTTGGAATTAAGGCTATTGATGGTCTTCTGACAGTTGGTCAGGGACAAAGGCTTGGTATATTTGCCGGAAGTGGCGTAGGGAAGAGTACTCTTCTCGGAATGATCGCCCGATACGCGGTAGCCGATGTAAACGTAATAGTGCTTGTTGGAGAGCGTGGACGAGAAGTAAACGACTTTATCGAAAAAGATCTCGGTCCCGCAGGACTTAAAAAATCTGTTTTAATAGTAGCTACGTCAGATCAGCCAGCTCTTTTACGTTTGAAAGCGGCTTTAGTAGGCACAAGTATAGCCGAATATTTCAGGGATCAGGGCAAAAAAGTGCTTTTACTTATGGATTCTGTGACTCGCTTTGCTATGGCTCAACGTGAAATCGGTATGGCAGTTGGCGAACCTCCTATATCAAGAGGATTTCCGCCGTCCGTGTATTCGATATTGCCAAAGCTACTTGAACGTACAGGCACATCGGACAAAGGCTCTATAACCGGGCTTTATACGGTGCTTGTTGAAGGCGATGACCTGAACGAACCGATTTCCGATACAGTAAGAGGTATACTTGACGGGCACATTGTCCTTTCTCGTTCGCTTGCAACGCAAAACCATTATCCGGCTATTGATGTGCTGCAAAGTGTAAGCCGTGTAATGAAGGATATTGTTCCAAAGGAACAGTATGATCATGCGTCTTATATAAAAAGTATCATGGCAACTTATAAAAACGCTAAGGATTTAATCGACATTGGAGCTTACAAGCCAGGTTCAAATGCAGAAATTGACGAGGCTATAAGGCTGAATCCGAGCATAAATAAGTTTTTATGCCAACAGATGGACGAATCTGTGACATACGACGAAGTGAAAGCTGAACTTTTTGCAATTGGACGCAACAGCAAGTGAAAAACATCAAGATAGTCTTTTAGGAGCGAGATGAAAAAGTTCGTTTTTCCGTTTGATTCACTTTACAGAGTGAAGCAAAGCTTGAAGGACAAACTGCAGGCAGAATATTATGCTGCAGAGGCAGAACTCCGAAAGGCAATAGAAAAAAGAGACGGTCTTTTAGCCATACGTAAAGAAGAGACCGAAGCCTATGAAGCCATAGCTGTGCATGGCATATCGCCTGGAACAATAGAGGCATATTCGGACTTCTTCAATGAGCTTGAAAATATGATATCTCTCGCTTCGAAACAAGTTGATATCGCGCGACGAAAAGCTGAGCAAAAGCGTTCAAAGCTTGCGGAAATTTACAAAGAAGTAAAAGCACTCGAAAAATTACGTGAAAGAAAATATGCTGACTACCTTGATGAACAACAAAAAGCAGAAGCAGTTGTAATTCAGGATATTTTATCATTTAAAGTTACAAATGCGGAAGAGCATTTAAAGCAGTCAGGGTAATCAATTATAAAAATTAAATATATTACCTTCATTTAAAAAAGGGGGGATGCTATGAAAGCGACCGCGATCGCGTTTTCTCTTGCGGGGCAGTTTGTAGGAAAAACTGATACCGCAGTTGCCAGTTGCGGGCAAGGCGATGATGGTAAATTCAGAGCCGATGAAACGCGGGATTTTGGGGCGCTAATTTTTTAGGCTCTTTGTCAATAGTTGGGGTGACGAGATCTGAATAAATGAAGATA